>ENA-UOOM01000883-UOOM01000883.1-fermentation-metagenome-genome-assembly--contig:-NODE-883-length-31723-cov-4.672351_pt1 | contig 31723 bp, 26 predicted proteins | sample MGYA00245781_ERZ724031 | MGnify/ENA primary metagenome ERZ724031 (study PRJEB28704, sample SAMN03018317) | fermentation metagenome | biome: anthropogenic terrestrial biome; feature: soil; material... | reverse complement strand
TTGCTTGAATTATCAAGCATGGAGCCCACTTTTATTGGTGGGAAAGTTGAGTTATTAAGCTTATAGAAAAGTAATTCTAGGAACAGAACGATTAATATAATTCTATATCTTGCGACATATTGACAATCTTAATTGAATATAATATTATATAAATATAAATTTGCAGAGCAACACTTGGTATAAAAGACACCTATGAATATACATAAGATATAGTAAGAATACAGAAAATTATTGTGATTATTATAAGGTATCGCAAAGCGATACCTTTGTTACGTTTTTACTAGCAATACTCTATTATTCATTCCATTTCATGGTGCTTTTTTATGTAAAAGTGTAATGCTTTACAGACAAGAGGAGATGAAATAATGGACAAAATTCAAAAGGCGGGTAGAAGAATCAACAGCAAAATTAAGACTTTCTTTGGTATTGCAGATGCTGGTTTTTCTTTTATGACATTCGTCGAGACATCTTATTTTACACCGTTCTTAACCAACTATGCATTGCTTCCAAATGCTTTAGTCGTGTTAATCACTACAATCACTGGAATCGCGGATATTGTCAGCTCATTGGTTGCAGGAGTATTTTTAGACAAATCCAATCTAAAATGGGGAAAATACCGTTCATGGTTATTAGTTGGACCACCATTTGTCGTGCTATTCTATATATTCCAATTTACGAACATTGGCTCCCCTACACTTGCCGCAATTATTATTAGTTTAGGTTTTATCATCAGTCATACAGTTTGGAATGTATCTTGGACTGCGAATATGTCTCTTGTATCTGTTTTAACAGACGATCCAAGAGAAAGAGCTTTCTTATCAAGTAGAAGAGCAGCTGGTTCTACTGTAGGTAAAGTAGTGGCTTCTTACTTGACTATGCCTGTAGTCTTATTCTTCACTGGAATATTTGGAGAAGGATCAAGCCTTGGCTTTACTGTAACAGCAGGTATTTTCGCAGCAGTTATGATGGTAGCTTATTATATGCATTTTGCTATTTCTAAAGGATATGAAGAACCCATAAGTGCTTCTAGCACAAAAACTCAAGTAAAGAAAGGTCCTTCATTAGCAGATATGTTTAAGTCTGTATTTTCTAATAAGAACCTTGTATTATTCGTAATTTCAGATTTCACAAAATTAATTGGATACTATTTATTAATGGCTGCTTCTTTCTATTACTTTAATTATGTAACAAATAGCATGGCCTTACAACCTGTATTCCTTCTTGTATTTAATATTGCAGGATTTATTGGAGCAATTGCATCCCCTTCTATCGTAGGAAAGATTGGAACAAAGCTTACATACCTTTTAGGAATGGGTGGTTACGCTGCATCTATTATCCTTGCATATTTTGTAGCACAAAATGTAATAGCTGTTATTACTATAATGGGAATTGGGCAAGTATTCTTTGGCTTCTCATATGGATTAACATCTTCATTCTATTCTAATGGTGCTACTTATAGCCAATGGAAAACAGGTAAAGATACTAAAGGTGTTATCATGGCTTTCTCTGGCTTCTCTATTAAGGTAAGTATCTTAGTTCGTGGTCTTATCTTAACAGCAGGAATTGCTGCATTAGGATTTGATGCAAAAGCAGAAAACATCAGCCCTGAAATTATCGAAGGATTTAAGAACATCTTCTTTATTGCTCCATTTATTTTTGCAGTGGTGGCTTTTGCAATTATGTTCTTCTATAATCTTCCAGACAATAAGGTAAGAGAAATGGAAGCTGAAATTGCTACAAGAAAATAATCGCTCATTGCTAGCTCTACTCGTTCGTCCTTAGTCACTAGCATTACTGAGCTAGAAACTATAGTCAAAAGTAAGACTTTCCTATTCACAAGCTAAGAGCCTTGCAAAATGCAAGGCTCTTGTTCTTAAATGACAAGTACACTTCCGTGTAAGTCACAAAGTGGAATGATTCTTATATTGTGTTCTTTCGAAAAATCTTCTACAGCCTTTTTTACATTTGGAAATTGAGTACTATTATAGTCATGAATTAATATGTATCCTCCTTTAGATAGGCGAGGATAAAAAAATGTAAGGCCATTGTATGTAGGTAGATACAAGTCTGTATCTAGACTTACAAATGCAAATGTATCTTCCACATGAAGTGCAGTTTCTGGAAAATACCCTTTGCAAAAGACAGCCATATTGGGATAGGGCAATACACTTTTTACTTGTTCCATGCTTGTGTCGCTGAAATCCCCTCTTTTAGATCTACTCTTATCATATAGATTTTCACATTCTAAGTCTCTTGAGTCAAAACCTTCGAATGTATCGAAAAGATACAATTTCCGTTCCTTAAACAATGTATTTATTTCTCTCGCAAGATATCCCTTGTATACTCCAAGTTCTGCTACATTTCCTTTTACATTTTTATCGTTGATTTCTTTAGCTAACAACCTTAAGGTTGATAACCTAATATCAAACAATTCTCTTAATCTATTAATATTTAAAATCTTTGTTTCATTTATTCCTTCTGATATAAGCTGTTGACAGATACATTCTGATGCTTCCTTGTTTAGTACTGAAACAATTACAGCGTCCGCTTTTTTCATGGTTATATCATTAGGAGAGATTATAGGGACACCCTCTAAAGCTATTGGAAGGTTCTTATAATTGTTATCGGTAAATGCAATTAATTCACAGCTTCCATGAAGTAATTTGCCAATCATTCTCCCAGCCTGTCCTGCTCCAAATATCAAAACTTTTTTCATTATAACCTCCGCTTTGTGCCACCTGTTTTTTATTTTCTAGTTAAGAAGTATGAACTAAAAATGGTCTTTTAAGACAAAGTATACATATTATTTACTAAATTCTTAGCAGCCTTTCCCAAAGCCGCAGTTGGGATATGTACATATATTGCAGTTTAGACATAATCCTCCTTCTCCTAGTCTGTCTAAATCTGCTTTATTGATTGTGTCATCTGCCATAATTCTAGGTAGAATTAAATCAAAGATGGTACGGTCTGAGTACATAACACATCCTGGAAGACCTACTATTGGTACTTTTTTGCCCTTGTAATCATAGTAAGCTACTAATAGCATAGCTCCTGGAAGTACTGGAGCTCCATATGTGATAATCTCTGCTCCTGTAGCTTTTATAGCTCCAGGGGTACAATCATCTGGATCAACGCTCATGCCACCAGTGCAAGCTACAACATCTGCCCCATTTTCTATGTATGACAATACTGCAGCAGTAATTTGCTCTTTTTTATCATCTACAATGGTTTGACCCATTATTTCTACATCAAATTCTTTAAATTTCTCGATAACTACAGGACCAAAGGTATCCTTTATTCTTCCATGGAAAACTTCACTTCCTGTTGTTACAATGCCGACTTTTTTGTGCTTAAAGGGCATAATGGACATGATAGGTTTTCCAGCGCCAATCTCTTGAGCCGTCACCATCTTTTCTTCTTCAATGAGCAAAGGAATAATCCTTGTGCCAGCTAATTTGTCTCCTTCTCTGACAATGGTATTGCCATGTCTTGTGGCTATGATCATTTCTCCTAAACTGTTAATCTGAAAAAGCCTTTGTGAATCTAATTTAAATAATCCGTATGTATCTGCAATAATTTCTATTTTTCCTTCTTTTACAGGAGTAGGCTTCATATATTCATTTTTGCAGATACCATAAAGTATCTCTGCGGCTTCATTTTCATGGAGCATTCCCTCTTGTTTTTCCCATACATAGAGATTTTCTTTGCCAACAGACAAGAGAACAGGTATATCTTCTTCCCTAATAATATGACCTTTTTTAAAGACCACATCTTTCGTAACATCTTTAATGATTTGTGTAATATCGTGACAGAGTATATGACCTACTGCATCTTTCGTTTTTATTTGATTCATTTTACTATGTCTCCTCTCATTTCATATAATTTTACTTTATGATTTCTACAAATAGCTCTACAATTCCGCCACAAACCATTCCATCATCTTCTGCTTCTTCCCCAGTCATATCAGCTCTTACTAACTTAGACTCTTGATTATCAATACATGAAAATGCGGATTGCCTTATGTCTGCTTCAACACAACCTCCTCCAATTGTGCCAATCATGGTACCATCTTTTAATACAAGCATTTTTGTTCCTACTTCTCTTGGAGCAGAGCCCCGCCTCGAAACAATCGTAATTAATGCTTTAGGCATATCTTGATATTTTTCATCTAAAATGTAGCTCATAATTTCCTTACTATAAGTACTCGTTCCAATCTTCTTGTTTTTTACTTCTATTATTTGGGCCATAATAGATACTGCAATTTCTGCAGGAGTTTCTGACCCAATTTTTAATCCGATTGGCGTATATACCTTATTGAGTTTTTCTCTGTCAATGCCTTCCTCCTCTAAGTAGTCTAAGACCTTGGCAACACGCACTTTGCTACCAATCATTCCGATATAAGCATTTTCCTTTTGGATTATTTTCTGCAAACAGATTTGGTCATATCGATGTCCTCTTGTGACTATGACAAAAAAAGTGCCATTGTCACCTTTAATTTGATCTAATGCACTATCAAAAGGTTCACAAACCACCAAGTCTGCACCAGCATTTCTTGCATTATTTGCAAAAGAAGTTCTGTCATCGATTACAGTCACTGGCAAGTCAAGAAGCTTGCACATGCTTATTATCGGCATTGAAATATGGCCTGCTCCACATATAACCACATTGTATTTTTGTGTTAAAAATTCCATATACGCTTTTTCATCACCTACAGTAATTATTTGACTTTTACTGTTTTGTGTAATTTGATCTATCCATTGTTGCCAATTTACTTTATTGTTGTTCGTATAAACGATTTCTCCATTTGACAAGAGCAGTTTAGAATCCATATTCTTACCTGATACAATGGTTAAGATTCTATTGTCCTTGCTCTTATCGATTTGCTGTAATTTTTTAAAAAATTCCATTGGTTTCTCTCCTTACCATTAGTGTTGTATATATATTGTGATCTCGCTCTTATTTCAATTATTAAATATCATTTTGTACAAAATTTCAGCTTGCTCTTTCTTTCTTTTTACAGCTTTCAACGCAATCTCGTCGTTCTTGTACATATTTTCTTTAACCGAAAATCTTTCATCGAGGGGGACAAATTTGTCTTCCTTTACTAATTTGTCTGATAAAAAAACAACTTCCTTTTCGGTTATCATGGAGGGAATCTCTTCTAATCCCATATGTTCAGATACAATGTGAGCAATTTTTTTATATCCCATATCCTCTAGCCACTGTGCACCAACTTTATCATGGTGCGCTCTGCCTTTCGCAATATCATGTAGCAAACTGGCCGCTAGGATTATTTTCTTGTCAAGAAATATTCCTTCATCACTTAGATACTCACAAATGCTTAAAGCCTTTTGCGCGACTTTATCAGAATGCAGTTTTACAGCATCTGTCATATGAAAGTAATCTTGAATTTTGCGACATATATCAACATCAGGACAATCTTTTTTGTCATTAAACGCTAAAAGTTCTATATAGTCAAGATTAACGTCTGCATCTAATATTATTCCAGGATCTATAAAAGAAATATTTTTGCATTCACTCCTCATTTTGTTTATTACGCCTTGTAACCCCATCGTGCCATCGTGCTCTAGTATTTTATTAAAGGCATCTTTTTTTAATAATAAAGGATGACCATTCTCACTTTCATAAGAAGGTTGTACTAATTTTATTCGAGCATCTTTTATTTCTTCTATCATTCCTTTTAGCGTAAACTGTTGAACAAATGGACTATCACCAGGAGATAAAAATGCATAATCCACTTTGTCCCTTATTTGTCTAAGACCCATGACAATGGAGTCAAACATATGAGTTGAATCGTAATTTGTATTCCTTATAAAATGAATCTCTCCATCTTTAAATACTTCCTCAATTTCATTGCCCCGATATCCTGTAACCAGAAAAATTTCATCAACTCCTGCACGTTTATAGTTTTCAACTGTTACTTCAATAATCGTTTTGTTGTCTATAATCATCAATGGCTTGAAGGTTTTCATTCTAGAAGACATTCCTGCTACTGCAATTACAGCACCAATTTTATGCTTTTTCATAATTCACCTCCATGCTTATCTTTTTAATACATATAATACAATATGTTATTATTTTATCATATTTTTATGAATAAATTATAATATTACTTAAATTATTAATAAAATTTGACATTTGTTTTATTCTAATCCTTTTCTATTACTGAATGAATGATTGTGTAGAAAGCTTTATCTATCCCCTGCTATTATGAACACGAGCCATCTCCTAACATATAATATCATAAATACTATATATTGGAGAAAAAAGGCATATTTGAGTTTATAATTTAAGATATTTCTATTCTGTGCAGTGGACGATTGAGAATCGTCCACTGTTTTTATTAAAAAATAACAAGTTTTCGTAACCTCAGTTACCGATAACTTTATAACGAACCTTTATACTTAGGTTATCGAAAAATGAAGCACAAAAATATATAAAGTTTCACTTCGTTATATTTGTTATAATATATATAAAAAATACAATATTAAAGGGGCGTTATTATGAGTATGTTTTGTTATCAATGTCAAGAAGCAGCAAAAGGAACTGGTTGTACGGTAAAAGGAATTTGTGGCAAGGATGAAAATGTAGCACAATTGCAGGACTTATTAATCTATGTATTAAAAGGAATTTCCGTTTATGGTACAAAAGCAAATGAATTAGGTATTCGAAATGCTGAAATAGATGATTTTATCATTAATAGTCTTTTCTCTACTATTACAAATGCAAATTTTGATAAAAATTATTTCGAAGCTAATGTTAAAAAAGGTTTATTAATGAGAGATGAACTAAAAGCACAAGTAGAAAAAGCCGGTGGAAAACTTGGAAATGATTTACACGATGCAGCTACATGGGGATCTAGCAATGTAAATTCAGAAGGTATCTTAAAGAAAATCTTTAGTTTATTCTCAGGTAGTAACGATACCCAAGCAGAATATACTACAGAGCAATTACGTGAAAAAGCGCCAAAAGTTGGTGTCCTAGCAACAGAGAATGAAGATGTTCGCTCTCTTAGAGAACTGTTGATTTATGGATTAAAAGGTATGGCTGCTTATTTGAAACACGCAGATAATTTAGGCGCTAGAGATGAAAAGGTCAATGTATTTATGCAAAAAGCATTAGTTGCTACATTAGATGATAGCTTAAGCGCAGATGATTTAGTATCTCTTGTATTAGAATGTGGTAAATACGGTGTAGACGCTATGGCTTTATTAGACAATGCCAATACATCTACTTATGGCTCTCCTGAGATCACTACAGTAAATATTGGTGTAAATAAAAACCCAGGTATTTTAATAAGCGGTCACGATTTAAAAGATATGGAAGAATTATTAAAACAAACCGAAGGAACAGGTGTAGATGTATACACTCACAGTGAAATGCTTCCAGCTCACTATTATCCTGCTTTCAAAAAATACAAACACTTTGTTGGAAACTATGGAAATGCATGGTGGAAACAAGATACAGAATTTAAAAGTTTTAATGGACCTATCTTAATGACAACAAACTGCCTTGTACCTCCAAAACCAGAATACAAAGACAGAATGTACACTACTGGAGCTACAGGTTTTGAAGGAGTAAAACACATAGCAGATGGAAAACCAAAAGATTTTTCAGCAATCATCAATCATGCAAAAAAATGCAAACCTCCTGTTCAAATTGAAAAAGGCGAAATTGTCGGTGGATTTGCTCACGCTACAGTTATTAGCTTAGCAGATAAAGTAGTAGAAGCTGTTAAATCAGGTGCTATTAAGAGATTCTTTGTTATGGCAGGCTGTGATGGAAGAATGAAGGGTAGAGATTACTACACTGAATTTGCCAAAAAATTACCACAAGATACAATCATTCTAACTGCTGGTTGTGCAAAATATAGATATAATAAATTAGAGCTTGGGGATATTGGTGGCATTCCAAGAGTATTAGATGCAGGACAATGTAATGACTCTTATTCCTTAGCAGTAATTGCACTTAAACTAAAAGAAGTATTCGAATTAAATGATATTAATGACCTTCCAATATCTTATAATATTGCTTGGTATGAACAAAAGGCAGTTATTGTACTTTTAGCTCTTCTATACTTAGGCGTAAAGAACATTCATCTAGGACCAACACTACCAGCGTTCTTATCTCCTAATGTAGCAAAAGTACTAGTTGATACATTTGGTATTGGTGGCATTACAGATGTAGAAAGCGATATTGGAATGTTCATGGAAGCTTAAGTGCCGAAGGTACTTAGGTCGCTAGCTTTTAAGTATTCCTCCCGGTCATTCTTCTGCGAAAAAGGATACCGAATTATAAAACTTTACCTTATACAAATAACCTTTACAAGGGCGCATCGACAGATGCGTTCTTTTTTATAAGTTAGACTTCAGAAATTCGCTACGCTCATTTCTGAAGTCGCGCCATTCTCCAAATAAAAACAAGTTTTTATTTACGTATTCATGATATACCACAGCCAAATTGGCAAGCCATTTGTCTATAGCATAGCATGGATACTGCAAAAGCTGCGTTTTTGCTTGGCTCACTGTTTCACGAAAAAAAGCAGGGAGAAGCTCCCTGCCATAAAGAGTGAAGAGGAATTATTTTTTCATTGTCCATAAACCTACAAAGAGATAAATGTTACACAATGAATTTGTTGACAAAATCAATATTTGCTATAAAGCAAATATTTTAGCTACCTTACTGCTCGTATAACCTTTGGCCAAATGTCTAAGCCTTTGTTTATTGTTGGAGCGCCGGAAATATTTCGAATCTCTGGTTCGTGGTAAATCAAGCTTTTCAACTCACATCACCTCTCTCCTCGATTTTCAATACTTGCTACTCTTGCTAACAGCTCCTCTGCACTACTTTATAATCTTATTATGTCTGTTTCATAAAATACTATGCAAAAAAATTTATTTAAATAAAAAACAATTCATTTTAACATCATAATTTTTATTTTGAATAACCTTCTGCCCTACATCATTCTTTTATTAAACCAATTACTTCAGTACCAGATACCTCTATCTTTACAGAATCTCCCACCTGAATAAAAGGCAGTTGTTTATTTACAGATACCTTAACTGTATAAACGGCTTGATCATTTCCCTCTAATGTAAAAAAGTAGGTTGTCTCTCCGTCTAATACAACCTCTGCCATAGTTGCAATTTTTCCACTAACGGATTGTTTTTCTACAATTGGGTCTACTTCCTCCTCACTTGGTGATGAGATAACGCCACCTGTAAAATTGCTCCAAGCACCTGCTAATGAATTTGCAATTCCTACTTTTTGATAATTTGTTGCATCTACAAAAGCGTAAAGTTTAATCAAACCAGCTTCATCCTTGAGTGAAAGCTGATAAACAGGCCTTCCTTCCATTCGAAACAGCAATGGGAATGTACTTATGTACCCCTTTTCTTGGACGGAACCTTGAGCACTCTCCATAACACTCCACTCTGTTGCAGTACTCAAATTATACCTCTTTGCTTCTTTTGTACGTGAATTGATTAAAGTAAATCCGATATTTGATTCATCGGATACGACAGATGTTAATCCTGTATAAAGGTATAAATCATCATTTAATACAATATAATTATACCCTTCTGCATTTTGGATTACGCCCCTTTTTGTAATTAGGCTATTTAAAAATCCCTTTTGGTACATTCCATTATAATTAATATGTGTCATGACCATATCCGCTGGATACACTCGATCCACCCAATTAGGTATATCTTTTAAATCGTATCTTTTAATATCACCATTAGTAGCATCCACGACAAAAGCACCTACAACATCTGTTGGACCTAAGAAACTAAATCTCTTTTTGACAATTGGTGCAATATAATAAGGATTGCCTTCTTCATCTAATTCAAAAGCTGGATTTTCAAATAGAACCGTGGGATAATGTAAGAAAATATGACGGTTAATATCGTCATTAAAAAATCCAGAATGAGAATAATAAATACTGTCTTTGAGATCAACTAATTCAGATTCGCCAGAGACCATATCTACAGTAATATAATGAGGAATTCCTTCACTTCGGTTGGTTAACCAACGAAAAAAGCCTACGTATTGAAGTGGAGAAACTCGCACAGATTTGCCCTGATAAGCTATCTGAGTGTATTCACTACTTACATCGAATTGAGAAACAAGATTCAGGACTTCTCCAATTTTCCGACTCCCCAATCTCTCTGCCATATCACGATCTATAGTTGGAATATTTGCTGGGTCTTTATTTGTTAGATCTTCTTCAAAGTTCCCCTCGGTATAGGTCAGGATATTAGCATATCCTTTAGAACGAAAAATTGCAGAACCGCCAACACTACCTATGATAATAACCACTACACCGATTGCGATTAATACCGAAGAAAATTTAAATACTTTTGTACCTTGACGACCGTTTAAAATCATCCAAAGTACAGTACTCACGGCAATATACGAAAACAAACAAAACCAGAACCCTAGTGACTGAAAAGATAAGGGAATTAGCGTAATATACCAAACAATAAGTAAAACCAATAAAGGAAAAGCGTATGAAATTAATATCTTATGCCATTTCTTTAAACTCATTAATAGAACTCCTTTCACTATTTAATTATATATACGCATTAATTATACCATTAATTAACTTCTTCACAATATTAATGATACAATGCAATTGATTTTCTTAAAAAAAGCAAATAAGTTCACAAGTTTTTTATATAACAAAAGACGGCCTTAACCGTCTTTTGCATTTTTATTGCATTAAACTGTAGCCTCCGCTACAGAATTATTATTTTGTTTTAATACTCCATTAGGTTGTGGTATTTGATTTTCAACTAGATTGTTCATCTTGCAAAAGTGTTTATAAAAGTTCTGAGCAATTTCTTTTTCTTTACCTTCAGGTTTTAAATATGCAATATCTCGCAATATTTGTGCCATATAGATATTTTCAAAATAGCGATATATACCAGTATTCCATGTTGTGTTCTGAGGATATCTTTTGTTAATATAATAATTCCAGAATAACATCTTTTGAGACTCTTCTTCTGATAAACGAATTTTATATATTGAGTGAGCAGGAATATAACCATCTTCACATTGATTACCTGAAAAAGTCTCATGAACCATGTATACGCCAATTATTTTTCTTCGATCTTCTGGTTCTCCAGAATCTCTCTGAGTTAATAGACAGGCGCTATTTTGATGCATTCGTATAGGGCGATTTGGTTCCCCTTTTTTGATACCGCTTTTTATTACACCAGTGTAAACCATCCAGTCAGCAAATACTTGTTCTATGTCTTCTTCTTGGCACCAAAAAACAGCTTGAGAACTAGGATGAATTTTATTGCTTTTCATAAACTTTTCTACTTCTAAACGACGTTCTCGCTCTTGAGTCTCAATCATTTTTTTGTGTTCAATCTCTAATTCTATCTTTTTACGTTCGATTTCATTTTCTTCAATAAGTTTTTTGATATCTGATGCGATATTTTGATCAAGAATAGTCAGATAAGATGCAAATGCATCAGGAAAGATAAATTTCTTATTTCCAGTTTCAAATTTTATTTCTACAACATTATCGTTGTATTTAATGATACTTCCCTCGCCAAAATTGTCGTGTTTTACTAATTCATTAATGATATCCATACGCCTTCCCCTCTCATATCTATACAACAATAATAATTTCCGCAGTATTTGTCTTGATGTTCTGTACAAAATTGAGTAAGCCCAAGGAATACATCCCCTCTCTACTCTTAACCGTTTACTTTCAAACGAATATATAAAAACCGCTCCATCTTCTTCCTACAAATCCTTGTATTGGAATATGAATGCGGCTATGCATCTATTATAACATATTTTAATTAAAAAAACAAATTTTACATTGACATACTTATACGTATATTATATTATATATGGTTATTTATTTGCAAACGATTTTTTATTTATTTGTAGATTTTGCCTAATTTTATTATTAACATCTTTTCACATAAACATTCATTTTTTAAGATAAATTTTCTTAAAACTCCGTTGAGATGAATTAAAGCATTAATAAAATTGCACCTAGAAAAATAAAGATATCTGCTATATTAAATACTGGAAGTTTTTTATATTTAATATACAAAAAGTCCGTAACATAACCATTATAAATTCGGTCAACAAAATTACCACTTGCACCACCAATGATAAAAGACAAAGCTAATAGCATCCTTGGCTCTGCGTTGTTTTGATTATAAAAAATAAGAACCCCTAGGAGTATGAGAAGGAATAAAGCAATAATCGTCTTTAAAAGGCGTTGCCTATTTTTTAAAAACCCTAAAAAAGCGCCTCTATTGACTACTAAATTGAGATAAAAATGTTTTGTTATTCTTTTAAAAGAGTTTACTTTTAGATACTCTGTAATGTACTTTTTTGAGCTTAAATCCATAAAAATGATAAAAAGTATAATAGAAATATAAACCATTTGCTTCACTGCCTCTTATAAAATAAGTAGTACCTAAATTTTAATAATTATATAGCATGAGGTAATTCGTTAACTTTAATTATAGCTTCTAAAATGTTATTTTGCCAGAGATTTTAACAGGAAAAGAAAAGGACTTCTCTTATTAAAAGAGGATAATGTTTTACAGTACTGTTAAAGCTGTGTTAGTATTTAATCATACATAAAAACTAAAAACATTGTTCATTTTAACAAATAATTCTTTATATGTAAAAATACCGCATGCATATAAACATTTAGACAAACAACTTAAGCATAAACCAGATAAGGTTGTTTTGGGTTTAAATTTTGACAAATATGATATGATTAAGATATTATTTATATTACCACGCACATTTCACTACACAAGGGGGAACAATACTTGATTACTTCTCGCAAAATTGTTGAACGCAGAAATCAAATCGTAGAAATAATAAATCAAAATGGAATGTTAAGAATTGCTGATGCAATAAAACTATTTAAGGTTTCTGACGAAACAATTCGTAAAGATTTCGCATACTTAGAGGAACACGGGATTTTAAAAAAAGTTCATGGAGGAGCAATTGCCAATGAAAGCGATATTATTTCTCCTGTCTCAATAAGGAAGACGGAAAATTATGATTTAAAGTTGAAACTGGCTACTAAAGCAATAGAGTTATTTAATCTAAAGGACAACATCATCGGCCTAGATATTGGCAGTACTATTACTGTTCTTGCAAGCTTATATGCTAAAATGAGTGACAATATATTTATTACAAATTCATTTCCAGCTACTCAAGAACTGATTTCTAGTAAGAATACTTTGATATGCACAGGCGGAGAATACCACCCCCATGATATGTGTTTTAGAGGAGAACTTGCTAAAAACGCATTGCAAACCTTTGCAATGGATGTATGTTTTTTAGGTTCTAGTGGCGTACTCCATAGAGATGGTATCTGTACTACGAGTTTTTTCGATATTGATATTAAAAAAGAGCTCATATTAAGAAGCCGTAAATCTGTAGTACTTTTAGATCACAGTAAATTCGAAAAAAGCTCTTTGGTTCAAGTAGCTGATTGGAGTGAAATAGATCTTGTAATAACAGATGATAATATTCCGAACGACAATAAATCTACTATTTCTAATTTTACAGAACTAATTATTATCTAACAGCAGGAAAACGCCTTAGACTCATTAAACCCTAGTTTAACAATAGTTTAATAATTGTTTACTTGAATCTATAAAAAGTGCCCTGTAATAATGATATTAAGGGCACCTTGCTTAAAGATGAAATGTGTTCTCTTCAATTTGTGTTATTTGCTCTATTCTCTTTTCATGCCTTCCACCTTCAAATTTAGCGTCTAACCATGAGTCTACTATGAGTTTTGCTAAATCAATTCCTACTACTCTTGCTCCCATTGCTAAAATATTCGTATTATTATGCTCTTTAGATAATTTCGCTGAATAACAATCGCTACAAACGACGGCTCGGATTCCATGTACCTTATTTGCTGCTATAGAAATTCCTACTCCAGTTCCACAAATAAGAATGCCCTTATCGCATTCTCCTGATAAAACCGCTTCTGCTACCTTTACAGCATATATAGTATAGTCTGTTCGCTCTGTATCAAAAGGGCCATAATCTTTATACGGAATTCCTCTTTCTTCTAAATGTTTTATAATTTCTTTTTTTAAGTCTACGCCTACGTGATCACTACCTAATGCTATCATTATCTTCTTCCTTCCTTTAAGCATGAAAAACCATATATTCCAGCCCCAATTACTCCGTTCTCTTGATGAGCTCTCGCATAGTGAAATGCTAGATTATCTGCGGGGAAAGGCTTTCGAGTATGACTTAAAATGTTTGACTCTAATTTATGGAAAGGAAATCCTTCCATTTGTAAAACTCCTCCCCCTAAAATAACATAATCTGGATCTAGTATACTAATTTCTGTAGCAATTGGAATAGATAAATATTCTACATACTCTACTATTTTAGGATCTTGGGAATGTTTGACAAATATTTTATCTAAACTTGTTTCTGGAAAAAATTCTTCTCTTATAATCTGTAAATACTTTCCTGATGAAAACAATTCCATACAACCTTTATTGCCACAACCGCATGGTATTGTATTATTCATAATGGGGATATGTCCTAGCTCTCCAGCACAACCATTCTTTCCATTATATATTCTGCCCTTAATTACTATTGCATTTCCAAGCCCAGTACCAATGTAAAAACCTAAAACAGTGCTCTCAGGATGAATCTTATTCATGTACATATCATATTGAATAAGTAAGTTCACATCTCGTTCTAAAAATATCGGAAGCTCTAAACTCTCTTGTAGCTCCTCAACTACATTCAGATTGTTCATTCCTGTTAGATTAGGGGTAGATAGGACGATTTTTCTTGTTCTATCTATTGTGGAAGGAAAGCCTAGTGAGACTGCAAGAATATTCTTGTTTTTACCTTTTCTTCTTCTATAATCTTCTATAAAGCATGATAAATTTTCAATAGGTTTGTCATGAAATATCTCTTTGCTTTTAATTATTTCGAATTCTTCAACTACTTTTGATTTATTTACCATCCCTATTCTCACATTGGTTCCACCAATATCTAAGCCGATAATCAGACCATTTTCCTTCATTGTATCCTCCTTATGCCTGATGACCTTCTCCTTAAAATCATGGAGCATCATATCATATGCCTTGTCTAAATCAGAATCTAGACCGAATAAACCTGTTAATCCTATTACTTAGAGCTCAGCTCCATTATTATGTAATCTCTTAGATGCCTTTTTATTATACGGACCATTAACTCCTATAACGAAATTTAACAAAACTTTCTTTTATTATTTATTTACCCTTTACAGTAGCTCCAAATACTCTTTCAAGAGTAACTGCCCCTATTATTAAAGCACCCATGACGATTTGCTGATAATAGGTAGGAACAGCAAGCATATTTAAACCATTGCTAATAGTACCAATAATGATACCCCCGACAAGTACTTTTAAAACCACACCTTTTCCGCCAAAGAAACTAGTTCCACCAATAATAGCAGAAGCGATAGCAAATGTCTCATATCCTGTAGCTGCTAATGGTTCAGCAGAGCCAAGTCTTGCTGTTAACACAACACCTGCGATACCGGCACATACACCTGAGATAATAAATACGATTAGAGTATGCATATTCACATTGATTCCTGAATACCATGCTGCTTCTTTATTTCCTCCCATGGCATATATATTTCTACCTAATTTCGTTTTATTTGTTATAAATGTAAGAATTAAAGCTACTACAACGGCAATAATTACCGGCTTGGGAATAACCCAGAGCCATCCAGAAACCATGCTAGAGAAAGCTGTATCAAATCCAAATATTGGCCTTGCATCCGAAATAATAAGGGTAAACCCTCTATAAATTGAGTTGGTACCAAGTGTAATAATGAATGGATGCAATTTTGTCACATTGACTAAAGTACCATTAATTGCACCTAGTACTGCGCCAAGCAAGATCCCACCAAGTAAAATTGAAATAATTGGGCTAATTCCTGCAACTAAAAGTTTACCTGTTACCATACCACTTAGAGCCAAAATAGAACCTACAGATAGATCGATTCCTGCAATTAGTATGGCGAAAAATTCTCCACATGCAATTAATATGGTTACAGAACTCTGTAGTAATATTTGAATAAAATTTTCTTTATTAAAGAAACTATCTGGCGATATGATTCCAAATATGGCAACCATGGCTAAAAGAATAATAAATGTACCATAGTTTTCCCACAATTGACTTAAATTCATCTTTTTTGACATCTGCTTTCCTCCTAATCGTTTCCTGTTGCTGCTTTTAAAATAACTTCTTCTGACGCTTCATCAGAAGTAAATATTGTCTTTATTTCGCCATTGCAAAACACTGCAATTCGATCACATACAGAAAGAAGTTCTGGCAATTCAGATGATACCATTACTACAGCTTTTCCATTATCTGCAAGGTTTCTCATAATACGATATATTTCAGATTTGCTTCCAATATCGATACCTTTCGTTGGTTCATCAAAAATGAGCATTTCTGCTTTAGATGCAATCCATTTTCCAATAATTACTTTTTGTTGATTTCCACCAGATAAATCCGTAATATTTTGCTTTACTGATCTACATTTTATATTAAATGTTTCTTTTTGTTCTTCTGCATCCTTGTAATCATCCTTGTTATCTAGTAAACCAGAAACGCCACCCAAACCAGCATTTTTAATATTTTTAATAAAAGTAACATTTTGCTCTATACTAAAATTATGAAAGAATCCTGTTTCTCTTCTATTCTCTGTCAATAATCCGATACCCTGTTTAATTGCTTTGAAGGATCCTTTATTATCGATTTTCTTATTTTTAAGATAGATTTCACCTGCTTCGATAGGAGCTATTCCAAAGATTGCCTCCATGAGTTCTGTTCTTCCAGAACCTACTAAACCTGCAAAACCTAATACTTCGCCTTCATATACTTCAAAAGAAATATCTTTAATTTTTTTATCTTTTCTCGTAATGTTTTTTGCTTCAAATATTTTATTTGACATTAATTCACATCTAGGTCTTTTACTTACATAAGAGTCTTTAACTTCTCTTCCTACCATCATTTTTATTAACTCATCAATTTCTATTTTATGTACATCTCGTACTCCTACATAAGTACCATCTTTCAATACAGATACTCGGTCACCAATTTGCTTTAGTTCATTCATCTTGTGGGATATGTAGACGATTCCTTTTCCTTCTGATTTTAATTTTCTTATAATAATAAATAGTCGATCTACTTCTTCATTTGTTAAAGATGATGTTGGTTCATCCATAATGATTACCTTTGCATTAAAGGCTATTGCTTTTGCGATTTCAACAATTTGTTTTTCCGATATACTCAAATCTTTAACCAATGTTTCAGGATCTTTTTTTAAGCCTAATTGCTCTAGGACTTCTTTAGTTCGCTTTTTCATATAATCGTAATCTACAATATCAATGTTCAATACCTTTTTTGTAGCTAATTTACCTAAGAATATATTTTCATAAATGGTAAGTTCTCCAATTACGCTTAATTCCTGATAAATTATGCTTATGCCATTTGCTAGGGACTCTTTAGGAGTTAGCCTATTAAAAGATTTGCCTTCAATAATTATTTCTCCTTCAGTAGGCTCGTAAACTCCACTAAGTATTTTCATGAGAGTTGATTTACCTGCACCATTTTCACCTAGGAGGATATGCACTTCACCTGCTTCAATAGTAAAACTAATATTATTTAATGCAATAACGCCAGGAAATTTTTTTGTTATATTTTTCATCTCTACTAAAGTATGCATACATCCATCCCTTTCTTGTTCTGTTATTAAAAGGATGGATGCGTATTCACCCTTGCAAATAGCATCTCATCCTTTTGTATCCTTATTATTTTGTGATTAAATTAGAATCAACTGGAGTTTTTTCTGGAATCACTTGAGGGTCAATAGCTGGCTTGTCTTTAAGAGCTTGAACTAATTGTCTTAAGGCTTCTGCACCAACTTCAGCTGAGTCTTGTGCAACGGTTGCAGCGAGATTACCTGCCTTAACTGCATCTACTGCTTCACTTGCTCCATCAGTACCTACTACAATAATTTGGTCTTTTTTGTTTGCATTTACAACAGCTTGTTGCGCACCTAAAGCCATAGTATCATTTGCACAGTAAATACCTACTAAGTCTGGGTATTTGCTAATAAGATTAGCAGCTACATCTAATGCTTTCGTACGATCCCAATCTGCCGGTTGACTTGCTACCACTTCAAATCCTTCAGCACCTTCAAAAGCTTTTGTTGCACCTACTTTACGGTCATTACCTGTTGCATTACCTGCTTTTCCTTCAATGATAGCTACCTTACCGCCATCAGAATTTTGCTCTATTATGTATCCTGCTCCTTTTTCCCCAACAGCTACATTATCCGTAGTTACAAAGAATAAGAGGCTTCCACCTAAGCCCTGTAATTGATCAATATCAACTTGCTCATCAATATTACCAACATAAATGCCTGCTTCATTAGCTTTTACAATTGCAGTATTTAAGTTCGCTGGTGATAATGGTGCAATACCAATAGCTTTGTATTTTTTAGAAATAGCAGTTTCAAATAAATCTAATTGCCCTTGTAAGTCATCTTCTGATTGAGCTGCATAAACATCAACCTTAATACCTAATTTTTCTGCTTCAGCTTCGATACCATCTTTCATTTGTGCCCAAAAATCATTCGATAGGGTTTTTAAGATTATGGCAATTTCAGCTTGCTCCTCAGGCTTAGTAGTTGCTGTCTCTGCGTCTTTACTACATGCTGTAAAGGATATCATCAGCATTAGCGCTAAGACTAGGATGGTTAGTTTTGTACTGGTTTTCTTTTTCATTTTCTTTCCTCCCCTTTTATTTATATATAAATACTTAAAGAGTAAATCCTTAAGTAGTTATATCAATAAATTAAACGATTGTACAAATCCTAAGATTTAGATTTGAAACAGAATACACACTAGCCAATAACGAAATCTATACACTTTCTCTTTTAATCAATTTGACAGGTATGACTATATGCTTATCTGGTACCTCTTGGTCTTTTATTAACTTTAGCATGACATTAACAGCAGCCTCGGATATTTTAGGTATATCTTGATGTATGGTAGAAAAAGGTAAATATGAAAACCTTGAAATTGAGATATTGTCAAAACCAATTACTTTTATATCCTCTGGAATTCTATAACTCAATTCTCTAAGTCCATCAATTACCCCCAGGGCCAACCAATCTGTAGTTGCAAACACACCATCAAATCTTAAATTGCAATTGACTGCTTTTTTAATAGCTTCTTTCCCGGATTCATACCCAACATCTGCTTTAACAATAAGTTGCGGATCTACTTTAATATTTGCCTCTATTAGAGCTTTTTCATAACCTTTTTGACGATGTTCTGGAGGTGTAATAATTCTTTTATCTCGTACTAGTAAAATTCTTTTGCACTGATTATCTAATAACTCTTTTGTAGCTAGATATCCCCCTTGAATACTATCAGATTCTATAAAGGCTCCATTGGTTTCGAAGTTTAAGGCACGGTCTATGTACACCACGGGAATTGGTGAATCAATTGCTCTTCTATCATTTTTTCCTGAAAGATAAATGACTCCTACTACACCTTTTGTAAGTAAGTGTTGATAATAAATGTCTTCTATGTGAGGGTCTTCTCCTGAATTACAAAGAATAACCGTATATCCTTTTTGAAACAATCTCGTCTCTAATTCTCTAAATATCCTAGCGAAGAATTCATTAGTAATATCAGGAACAATGACTCCTATAGATTTGCTATTCTTTGTCCTCAATCCTTTAGCAAGTAAATTAGGTCTATAATCGTATTTTTTAATAACACGTAATACTTTTTCCTCTGTTTCTTTAGAGAATCGACCATTTTGATTAATTACTCTAGAAACGGTAGCAACAGATACACCTGCTTCCTCTGATATTTTCTTCATAGATATTTTTTCTGTACCCATATGCATTCATCCTTTTGAGTAATCGATTACACAACTTTATTATAGAGCCACCTTATTTTTATGTCAACAGTTATTTTAATTTTTCCATAATTATAATTTTTTAAAAAATATATCTTGAAAACGTTTACTATATTATCTATAATACAATTGAGTAATCGTTTACTCAGGATTTATAATATTTTGTAATAGGAGGTTCTTTATGAATAAATTTAAAATAGGAATTGATATTGGTGGAACAAAAATCGCGTACGGCCTCTTTAACGATAAGAAAGAAATTGTCTATCGTCATAGAGCTTCAACAGATCCAACTACAACAATCGAAAAATTTGTCAGGGATACTGTAAACGATATTGAGTTCATATTAAAAGAGAATCAATTAACAAAGGAGCATCTGCAAGGAATTGGCATGGGTTTTCCATCTTACGTAGATTTTGAACAAGGTCTTGTTGTATTCACTAGCAATATGATCAACCTTAATCACTTCTACGCTAGGGACACTTTTCAAGAGTATTTTCCCAATAGCCAAATTCTTGTGGACAATGATACTAATTTAGCAGCTATTGCAGAGCATAGATATGGAGCCGGAAAAAATCTAAAAAACTTTTTATATACCGCCTTAAGTACTGGAATTGGCAGTGGATTTATTATTAATAACGATATTTTTAGAGGAGATTATGGCGGCGCAGGTGAATCTGGACACATGATTATCAATCCCGAAAAAGGCATTCAGTGTGGATGTGAAAACAATGGATGTTTTATGAGCTTTGCGTCTGGTTCTATGATTGTAAAACACATTGCAAATGAACTTCGCAATGGCAGACAATCTATTATAGCAGAAATGGTTGGTGGGGACTTTGAAAAGATTACAGCAGAACACTTAAATCTTGCCTTTACCCAAGGAGATCCATTAGCAGAACAAATGTTAGACCAGATAGGCTACTATATAGGACTTTATGTGTACAATATGTTTATGAGCTTAAATTTTAACACTTACATATTTGGTGGAGGCATGGTGAATTTCGGAGAACCTCTTTTAGAGAGAATACAAAAATCCTTCGATCATTTCAACCATCAAAAGGACCAAATAATTCACCTTAAAAAAGCAGAACTAGGCAATGATTTTGGTATTATCGGAGCAGTGGAGCTGTTAGATTGAACATAATTGGATTTTTATTGGACTTTTATTGTCGTTATATTGACTTACTTGTTTAATCCCTATATAATTAAAGAAAATATGCTAAATCAGGAGGTTAATTTATGGGTTATTTTGGGGAACCAAGCAAACGTATCAATTATTTAAGAGAATCCATATTAAATACAGAACAAACGGTTTGTGTAGAAAGGGCACAATTAACTACAGAGGCATACGAAGCTCATAAGTCAGAGATGAAAATTCTTCAACGTGCACACGCTCTAGACAATGTTTTGCGCAAGATGACTATTTATATTGAAGAACATGGATTACTTGCTGGAAACCAAGCAAGTTGTGATCGAGCTGCTCCTATTTTTCCAGAGTATGCTATTGACTGGGTTATTGATGAACTGGATTTATGGGAAAAGAGAAATGGAGATCGCTTTACCATAACCGAAGAGAACAAACAAATACTGCGAGATATTGCCCCATTTTGGAAAGGAAATACCCTAAAAGACAAGGGCTTATCCATTATGCCTCCTGAAAGCAAACAATGTTATGATCTTGGAATCATAAAAATCGAAGGGAATATTACAGCCGGCGATGCTCACTTAGCTGTAGATTATGACAAAGTATTAAAAGTAGGCTTAGGGGGAATAAGAAAAGAAGTTGAAGAAGCGAAGAGAAAATTAGAATATAGCAATTACAATGACTTGAAAAAGTTGCCTTTCTATAATTCTGTTCTTATTACCATAGATGCATGTATCGCTTTTGCTAATCGTTACGCTGATTTAGCTACTAAATTGGCATCAGAAGAGACAGATGTTCAACGAAAGAAAGAATTACATACAATAGCGGAAGTTTGTAGTAGAGTACCAGAACACCCAGCTCAATCTTTTTATGAAGCGGTGCAAAGTACCTGGTTTATCCACTTAATCTTACAAATCGAATCAAATGGTCATTCCCTTTCTTATGGTCGTCTCGATCAATTCTTATATCCTTTGTATGAAAAGGATATAAAAAATGGAGTAATGACAGAGGATTTTGCACTAGAACTTATTGAAAACTTATGGATAAAGACATTTTCTATTAATAAAATTAGAAGTATGTCTCACACCAAATTCTCAGCTGGAAGTCCACTGTATCAAAATGTGTGTATAGGTGGTCAGCATGTAGATGGAACTGACGCCGTAAATGATCTATCTTTTATGGTTTTAAAATCAGTAGCTCATTTGAGATTAACTCAACCAAATCTATCTGTGCGTTATCACAAGGGAATCTCAGAAGAATTCATGAGAGACTGTATTGAGGTAATCAAGCTTGGATTTGGTATGCCATCCTTTAATAATGATGAGATCATCATTGATTCTTTCATCTCAAAGGGAGTAAAAAAAGAAGATGCCTATAATTATTGTTCTATCGGTTGTATTGAAGTATCCATACCAGGAAAATTTGGATATCGTACTTCTGGAATGAACTTTATGAATTTCCCAAAAATCCTCATGATGGCATTTAATAAAGGTATCGATGTGACTTCTGGAGAAAAAGTATTTGACACAGATATTCACTTTACGGAGATGACCAGCTTCGAACAAGTATGGGATGCTTGGGTAAAAGCAATAAAACACTTCACTCCAATTAGTGTATCATTAGATAATTGCGCAGATTACGCTATAGAATTAGAAGTACCAGACCCATTATGTTCTGCTTTAGTAGATGATTGTATTGGAAGAGGTATTACACTAAAAGAAGGCGGAGCAGTTTACGATTTTATTGGACCTTTGCAAGTAGGAATTGCTAATATTGGAGACTCTCTAGCGGCTATCAAAAAATTAGTGTTTGAAGAAAAGCGTATAACCCCTACACAACTTTGGGATGCACTAATGTCTGATTTCCAAAATAAAGATGGATGGAAAATCAAAGAAATGCTAATTAACGATGCACCTAAATTTGGAAATGATGACGATTATGTAGATGAACTTACATCAAAAGCTTACGAAGTATATATGGATGAAATCGCAAATTATAGAAATACACGTTATGGAAGAGGACCAATAGGCGGTGAGTATTATCCTAGTACATCTTCTATTTCTGCTAATGTACCCCAAGGTGCTATTGTATGTGCAACGCCTGACGGTAGAGGCGCTGGAGAACCTCTCGCGGAGGGATGCTCTCCTACTCATGGGGTGGATGTAAATGGACCAACTGCAGTATTTAAGTCTATTTCAAAACTGCCAACTATTCGAATGACAGGTGGAGTGCTCTTAAATCAAAAACTTAATCCAAAATCACTAGACAACCCAAGAGATGTAGATAAGCTTATTATGATGCTTAGAACTTTCTTTGATGTATTAAAGGGATTCCATGTTCAATATAATGTGGTTGATAGAGAAACTTTGCTAGATGCTCAAAAGAATCCAGAAAAACATAGAGATTTAGTAGTCCGGGTAGCAGGCTATAGCGCCTTCTTCAATATTTTATCTAGAGAAACACAAGATGATATTATTGCTAGGACGGAACATACTCTTTAAATAGTTAGGAGAAGATTAATATGACTGAGGAACTCCAGGGATTAATCTTTAATATACAGAAATTCTCTGTGCACGATGGTCCGGGTATACGCACCACTGTATTTTTTAAAGGCTGCCCTTTAAATTGTAAGTGGTGTGCCAATCCTGAATCAAAAGACCCTAGAAACCGTATCGCCTATAACCACAAGAATTGCAGCAAATGTAAAACTTGTACACAAGTCTGCCCTAATAGTGCTATAGAATATACAAATGATAGAATAGTAATAAATCATGATAAATGTAACTTTTGTCTAAATTGTATAAACAATTGTCCCCCTCATGCACTGTATTTAGAAGGGAAATTTTATACAGTGGATGAACTATTAAAAGAAGTTATGAAGGATGAAGTGTTTTTCACCAAATCAGGTGGAGGCGTTACTTTATCAGGCGGTGAACCTACCTTACAGAAAGCTTTTATTGTAGAGTTTTTAAAAAGATTACAAGAGCTAAAAGTACATACAAATATGGAAACTACTGGTTATATCGACACAGAATCTTTTAACGAAATCATCTCCCACCTGGATTTGATATATTTTGATATCAAACATTACGATTCCACAAGACATAAACTGTATACAGGTGTCTCTAATAAATTGATTTTAAATAATCTTGAGTTTGCTGTGAACGCCGGAAAAAATATTGTCGCACGAATACCTGTTATTCCAAGATTTAATTATTCTGTTGATGATGCCCGTGAGTTTATAGTGCTCTTAAAAAAACACCAGATCAAACAAGTACATCTTCTCCCCTTTCATAATTATGCTTTGGGAAAGTATGAAATGATGGGGCAAGAATACGAGTATAAAGATGATAAGAATCTTCAAAATGCGGATTTAGAAGAAATGCTCTCCGTTTTTTTAGATGCAGGATTTGAAGCGAGAATAGGTGGATAAAAATTTGTTTAAGAAAAATCAGCCTTCACACTGAATGTGGAGGCTGATTTTATACTTTCACTCTATGATCTTCTTTGATCTTATAAACGATATCACTTAAACAGACTCTTTCATGATCTCAACTAATTTTTTATAATCTGCATCATCACCCTTAAAAATTGATGAGGTGCCTGCAACGAGTACATTTGCTCCATTTGCTACACAATTTGGTATAGTATTTGCATTGATATTTCCATCTACAGAAATGAGCAAATCCTTATTATATTTTTCTGCCATATTTTTTACTTCTTGGATTTTCTTCAATTGAGAAGAAATAAATTTTTGCCCTGCAAATCCTGGATCTACAGTCATAACTGTTACCATTTTGATATCTTCAATAATATACTCTAAAACATTAGCATTCGTTGCAGGATTCAAAACGACACCTGCCCCCATTCCTAAACTATTGATTTTCTGTATATCCCTATGGAGATGTTTCACTGCCTCAGCATGAATGCTTAAGTATTCTACACCATAACCTGCTATTTCCTCATAGTACTTAGATGGCTCCCATGCAGCTAAGTGAACATCAAAGGGAATATTCGTGTTTTTCTTCATAGCTTCTAACAAATACAAGCCCATAGCAATATTAGGAACAAAAGAGCCATCCATCATATCGAAGTGAATGAATTCTACATTTGCTTCTTCTAATCTTCTTAGTTCTTCACCATATTTCATAGAATTCCCACACATAATTGACGCTGAAACTTTAACCATTTTTATCTTCTCCTCCTTATCCTTTGCAATTATAAGTATTATTTACTAAACCATTAACAATCCTTCCAATTAAATCAATGGTTCGTATACTTACTTCCTTTATAAATATAAATTTGTTAGTAATAGTATAACATAAGCTCACTTAAACAACGAGTGTAACATTATTTTATATAGAATGAAATTTTTCTTTGTTGATAAAACAAGAGTCTATTTATTATTTTATTTCAGTAATGGAAAATACAAGGTACTCTACTTATTAATGAAAGAACATGAAAAAAATGTGCCAATTCAGGCAATTCGTCTGCTAGAATTAAAGTAGGCTTTGTTTCATTAATAAAATCTCAAAGGGGTATTGAATATGACTGGTTTAAATGAAATTAGAAATGATATAAAAGAGGGTAAAGTAAAATTGATTAGTGATTCCGTTCAATCAGCTCTTGATGGTGGTCATAATCCAGAATCTATTTTAAAGACTATGATTGAATCTATAAAAATTGTGGGTAAGAGCTTTTCAGAAGGCAAGTTGTTTTTACCTGAAATTCAAAATTCTACAAGGACTATGAGAAAGGGTGTTGAAATATTAAGACCTTTTTTATGGAAAAATTCACCTGGAGCTTGCGTAATTGGAAGTGTAGAGGGGGATTTTCATGATGTGGGTAAGAATATGGTGCTTATTATATTAGAAAGTTTAGGTCTTGAAATGATTGATCTTGGTGTAAATGTGCCAAAGCAACAATTTATAAAAGCTATAGACGAAAATGAGTATGTAGTCTTAGTAGCAGCTTCTGCTTTCTTGCCAAATAATATGCCTGCATTAAAGTCTACAGTACAAGAAATAAAGGCGACTTATCCTCATATACCTATTATGGTAGGCGGTTCTTTTGTCACAGAGGAGCTTGCAAAAGAAATTGGAGCAGATGGCTTTGCATGTGATGCTGTAAGTTCAGCTACTGTAGCAAATAGACTCATTTCAAAGGAGTAATCTTAATGGAATATAAAAGGGCGCCTACAGCGCCTTATTACATATCTATCTGCCAAGACTTTTTAATGTCTTCCATTAATCCTATCGTTTCTACGGTCATATCTCTACTCATAATAGGACTTTCTATCAGTCCTTTTTTTAAGCATTCTTCAATATGTTCTACTTCATAAACCAACTCATAATCACATGGGTAGTGTATCTCTTCGGTTCGGCCATCATTGTAGATTACTTTAGCAGTTCTGGCTTTCCAATAATTTGGAATCTCTATGCGCCCATATTTCCCATAGATTATTGCTAGACCAGGTATTTGAATTTCAGTAGAGATTTTACTTACTACATGGATGTGCTCTAAAAGCTTTAAAGTGATGATGCACTGACTATCTCCCCCATTTGTTCCATCAAGATATAGTCCGTTCTTTGCAGTTACTTGAGACTCAAATAGGTATTTTATGATTTGAATAAAATAGCTTCCGTTAGTATATAATGCGCCTCCGCCTTCTTTTTCAGAAGTAATCCATGTGTTATAACTTATGTCAAAGGAACTAGAAAAATCAATTAATTTAATATCCCCTAACTGCCCACTTTGGATAATTTCTTTAACACGCCTTATTACTGGAAGGAATACGGATTTCTGTGCTTCTATAATAAATAAATTTTTCTCTTTAGCTAAATCAAACAAGGATTCCGCTTCTTCTCTAGTCATGGTAAAGGGCTTTTCACAGATTACATTTTTTCCGTGATGTAATGCTTCTAAGCTATATTGGTAGTGTTTGCTATTTATTGTAGCAATATAAACTACATTAATTTCTTCATCATGAAATAGCTCATCATAAGTTCCATATGCTCTAGGTATATTATAGTCTTCAGCCATTTTTTGAGCTTTATCTAAGCTCCTTGAAGCAATTGCTATAATTTTACCCTGTCCACCTTTTTGAACTGCATTCATAAATCTTGGTACTATTGATGCTGTGCTGATAATTCCATACGTAATGTTCAAGACTACTCACCCTCTGTTCATTGTTTTTGTTGCTTTATAATTCAACAATAGCGGCCTCATGACCTGTATGTGGCAAAAATACCTCCATAATATCTGATGTCTTAATCTTTAAGCTTGAGGTATTTACGCAAGGATGACAACCTAAATATTCACTGTCTATAATATCTTTATCAATTACAAGATTAACCTTGTGTTCTTTATCAAACATCAGACCTAAGATACTACATGAACCGGGAGTAATATTTAAATACTCCTCCATATAGGAGCCGTCTGCGAAGGACAATCTTGAACTCTCGATTTGTTTAGATAAATTCTTAGTCAAAAACTTTTTATGTCCTGGCATGACTAATAAGTAGAATTTACTCTTTGAAGAATTGCGCAAAAATAGATTTTTAGCTATGCTTATTCCTAGCAATGATTCTGTATCTCCTAAATCCTCTATAGTCATAGCTGCCTGGTGATCAATTCCGGCAAAAGGAATATTCAATTTGTTAAGCAGATCATATGTCTCTATTTCTTTTTGTAGTCTATTAGAACAATTTGGTTTTATATTAAATAGTGCACTTTCTTTCGTCATAAATATTAGAACTCTAACGGCCTACACTTCTGTAGGTAAGAACTCTACTACACCGCCTTTCCTTAAGTAGAAGATCCATATTGGAATAACTCCCATATTGTTGTAATGCCTATAATAGCATAAATATTTCTATATTACTTACTAGAATTTCTCACATAATAATTGGTCACATGGGGTTTATTTGTTTTTCTAGCTTGAATCTCAAATCCTTTTAAAGATAGGATAAATGGAGTCAGTTTTGAATGACCATAATTCCTTGTATCAAAATCAGGATGGCGTTTGTTTAACCTTTTTCCTACTTCACTTAAATACGCCCAGCCGTCTTCATCAGAGCTTTCAGTTATGATGGTCTTTAAGGATTTAATAAGTTCTTCCTTATCATCGCCATCCTTTGATATTTCTTGTTTCTTATATTTTTCAACAGGAGTGCTTGCTTCTTCACCTGCTAATACCTCTAAATACTTAAACTGTTCACATGCTGCAATAAAAGGCGCAGGAGTCTTCTTCTCTCCCATTCCTACCACATACATGCCCGCCTCTCGAAGTCTAGCAGCTAGTCTAGTAAAATCGCTATCACTAGATACAATGCAGAAGCCATCAACATGATTCGAATATAAAATGTCCATAGCATCGATGATTAATGCGGAATCCGTTGAATTTTTTCCTGTTGTATAACTATACTGCTGAATAGGCGTTATAGAGTATTTGAGCAGTACGCTTTTCCAAGACCCTAATTGCGGTTTGGTCCAATCTCCATAAATACGCTTATAGGTAGGCGTACCGTGATTTGAAATTTCATCAAATATGGATTTGATGTATTTGTCAGAAACATTATCTGCGTCAATTAACACAGCAATCATCTTATCGTTTTCCAAAGAAAACCCTCCTCTTTATGTAGGTTCATTATGTTATTTTGTATCCTATACGATCTTAGTGATGATCTAATTATTCGTTTGAACTAGATATCAAAATATTACCTCTAATTATTGTCTTTACTATACATTATATCAAATAATACACCAAAAGGAACCATCTCATAAAGATTCCATGTAGCAAAGAGAATATAATAAAATCAATTCAAAAGATAATTAAGGGGCTGTTCAATTGAACAACCCCTTAGCTATGAATCTAATTAATTAACTTTATTATCAATATATGCAATAATGCCATCTACATCAGTTGAAAGGAATTTCTCTTGAAATCCCGCATACATTTCATAAGGATCAACATCTTTTAATTCTTCTGGGTACATGAGTTTTGCCATGTATAATGCACCGATAAAATAACCATCTGCTGTTGTTCCGATATTGCTTGATAAGAGTATTAACTTGTCATCTTTAACCGCAGCTAAATCACTCCAACCTGATCTTGAAATCATAGATTGATATAGTTCTTTTATAGGCGTCTCATCAGTAAATCCTTCTCCCATGATGCCACTACTACTAGAAACAAGCTTTACAATGACATCAGGATTTTTTTCTAAAACCCACTCGTCGCTTACCTTTGGATATTTTGCTTCTTCATTACCTGCAATATTAATACCATGAGCAAATTCTATAATTTCATCTCCGCCAGAACCCTTTGAAACCGTGTTGTAATCTGAATACCCTTCCCAGTAGACCGTTTTTTTATCACTATCGTTAATACCTTTAAGTTTTTCTTCAATAGTGTTTGTACATGTATTGATATAGTTTGTAACTTCTGTTGCTTTGTCTTCAGCACGTAAAATTTTTCCTAGTTTTGTGGTCTCTTCCACAACTAAAGATGGAATGTAAAATTCCAATAGAGCTACTTTTATATCCGCTTCTTCTAATTTAGTAATAATATTGGCATCCGTATATGTATATCCGATAACTAAATCTGGCTTATCTGCAATAATTTCTTCTATATTAGGATTGTCATAAGCACCATAAGTCTTGAGGTTTTGTTCTCTTGCAGACGGTACTGCATCAATGACTGAATCCGTAACACCGAAAATTTTATCCTCTTGGCCAAGGGCTTTAATCATCGTATAACAACTAGAATTAAGTGCTATAATTTTATTAACCTCTCCTGTAATTTCTACTGACCTGTCAGCTGTATCCGTGATTTGTATAGGGGCATTCGATTTAGGTTCAGAAGTAGTATTTGTTTCTGAATTCTTATCGGAATTTGTTGTATTTGTACATCCCGATAAAATACTCACCGTCAATACTAGAACTAGTAATACTGCTAATAGCTTTTTTTTTCGTAATTTCATCCTTTTCTCTCCTTAGATTATTATTTTATTTAAATTGATAAACAATGGTGTCCTATACTCATTATTTCCATAAGCTGATATGGCTTTCATTCAATATATTGACATTAACACCATAAGCCTTTTTAATATTTGGGGGATTAAGCACCTCTTGTGAAGGACCGTTTGCAATAACTTCACCCTTGTATAAGAGCACAACCTTATCTGAATAATGTAATGCCATATTCAAATCATGGACAACTACAAATACTGTTTTTCCATTTCGAGCCATTGAACGTGCCATTTCCATAACTTCGATTTGGTTCTTTATGTCCAAAAAGCTGATTGGCTCATCAAACAGGAATACTTGAGGATTTTGAGCTAATGCTCTTGCGATAAGAACTTTTTGCTTTTGACCTCCAGAAAGACTATCAAAATTGACATTTGCCAATTCAACAATAGAAAGCTGTTTAAGCACATCAAATGCTATATCAATATCTTCAGAAGATGGTTTCCAATGCATATGAGGATGCCGTCCCATAAGAACTGTTTCGATTACTGTGCCCGACATGACTTCCCTGCTAATCTGCGGAACATATCCTATCTGTTTTGCCAGATCATTGCGAGGGATCTCATTAATATCAACTTGGTTTATTAATACAGTTCCGTTTTGTACAGGGTTAATGCGGTTGATACATTTTATTAGGGTTGTTTTTCCAGACCCATTAGGCCCTATTAGACTAATAAGTTGTCCTTCTTCTGATTTAATAGATACAGAATGGAGGATCTTGTTTTTTTTATTGTATGAGAAACTCAAATTATGGATGGTAATAGACATTTTATTCCCTCCCTCTTTTTACAATTAAGAATAGGAAGAAAGGTACCCCTAGTACCGACGTAATAATCCCAACGGGCAATTCCGTTGGTGCGATTATAGTCCTCGCAACAGTATCCGAAATAAGTAACAGTAATCCACCTATTATTCCTGAAGTCCAAACCTGAAGCCGAAAATCATTTCCTATAATCATCCTACTAAGATGAGGAGCGACCAAACCGACAAAGCCGATGACACCTGTGAAGGCAACGCTAACTGCCGTCATCAATGTTGCAAATATAAAAGACAGTTGACGCATTTTTTTGTAATTGATACCGAGGCTAACGGCAGTTTCCTCTCCTAAAGGCATTGCATTTAAATCTAATGCATAGTAAAGCATAAACACATTGCTGATTACAGCCATCCCTAACATGATAAAGATTGCCTCCCATGGTAGACCCGTTAAGCTCCCTAAGGACCAAAACACTAATTCCGGGAGTTTTACTGTATCTGCCATATATTTGATTAGTGATGTCAAAGAAGACATAAGATATCCTATAGCTACCCCTCCTAATAAAAGGGTCCAAGTAGCATTACGAGAAATCTTTGATATGCCAAAAACCAAAAGCATAGTGATCGTGGCAAAGGCAAAGGCAAAGATAGGGATTATATATGGACTATATGCTGCTGCTCCCAAGATACTACTAAATACGATGGCAATAGATGCTCCTAGTGCTGCTCCGTTAGAAACGCCCAATGTATACGGACTAGTCCATGTCGAACAGCTCGGCACCCATGTCACCCATCTGCGCG
>ENA-UOOM01000881-UOOM01000881.1-fermentation-metagenome-genome-assembly--contig:-NODE-881-length-31725-cov-7.718661_pt1 | contig 31725 bp, 35 predicted proteins | sample MGYA00245781_ERZ724031 | MGnify/ENA primary metagenome ERZ724031 (study PRJEB28704, sample SAMN03018317) | fermentation metagenome | biome: anthropogenic terrestrial biome; feature: soil; material... | reverse complement strand
TCATATTGATTAAATTTGAAGAATCCTTTATTTTTCCGATGGTATCCTTTAATGTATTCGACACATTCAGCAATGATTCTTTTAATTTGGCAAATTCGCCTTCATAGTCATTTTTAAACTCCATGTCTAATTTTCCGTCAGCCATTTCATCTAAAACATTAACGCTTTCTTCTATATAGGAAATATATGATTTTAAGCGAACGGTCAAGCTTTTGATTGATTCAGCCAATATCCCGATTTCGTCGTTGCTGTGCACGTCAATATTCACATCTAATTCACCGGCAGCTAATTTATTTGTTATATCAGTTATTTTTCTGATAGGTTTTGTTACTCTCCGAACTACCGCAAGTATTGTCATAAGCATTGAAACTAGCAATATTATGAATATTATTACAATAGTCAGAACCAACTTGTTTGTGTCGGCTGTAAGTTCACTTGCAGGAAGTGCTGACAGTACCTGCCAGCCCGTATCTCCTATTTCCATGCAGCTACCGTAATATTTTACATTGTTGTATGTATATTCCGCTACATTGCTGTCTCTGTTTTTAACTAATTCTACAATATTACTGCTCAGCTCAATCTCATCGATAGATTTTAGCAGTATGTCCTTATCCTTATGAGCTACAATTGAATTATTATTTGTTAATAGTGAAAAGTATCCCGTATCTCCCAACTCATATTCATCAACCATGGTTATCAGCTTATCAATAGCTATATCAACAGCCGTAAGCCCTATGGGAACACTGTCTACATTAACGGGTGCGGATATTGTAATTACTATTCCTCCGGAAATCATGTCTACATAAGGTTCGGTTATCCATACCTTATTTTCAGTAACAGCCTTGTAATATTCCTTCGAAGTTACATCATATCCCTCCGCGCTGGACTCCGGAGATGACAAACTATAATCAGCCTGCGAAATATATGCTGTAAGGATTATTTCCGAGTCTGCTTTTTGAGTTGCATCCGTTGTCTCGGCAGCAGGCATAAATCCTTCCGTTTCTGCTATTGTACCGTTTCGTACTTGAGCGTTAATCATGAAATTCTGTATATTTTTGTCTTGAGCCATTTGCTCGACAATTGCAATATACCTTTCAAAAAAAACTTCCGCCTTGTTGCTTATACTTTGAGCCGATTCGTTCAATATTTCCTTTTCATTTCCTGTAAATCGCTCATTTACAGTTGTAACTATTATTAATCCCGCTACCAGCAATGCCGATAAGCAAACAATAAAAATTGTTATTACTATTTTCTTTGTAATACTTCTGCTCTTGATATTAATGTCAGTATTCATAGTCCCTCCATAAACTGTCATAGTGCAAAACACTAATTTATTTTTTGAAAATATATTTAAATGGCTATACCATTTATATCTTAACAATTACAGTATGCTATGCGATTTTAAGGATTATATCAACTTAATATACATCTTCTCCCATGTGGAATAGGCACATCACCCATTTTAATCAGGATTTTACTCCCATTGCTTATATTATACTATCGTCATATAATTTATTTAGTTAAGTGTTTTATTAAAATATCGGAAATATCCTCTATTGCCGCTTTGACGGCAACAGCACCTATATTGTATGCAACCATCGGCATTCCGTAAACAACCGATGTTTTTTCATCTTGACCTATCGTAAATGCTCCGGCTTTTTTCATATTTAAAAGACCTGACGCCCCGTCTCTGCCCATTCCCGTAAGAATGATGCCCACCGAGTCTTTTGCCGCCAATTCTGCCACGGAATCAAAAAGTACGTCAACGGAAGGACAATGCCCGCTTACTTTTTCACCTTTCTTGCAAGCTACGTAATAGCCCTTCTCATCCTTTTTAAGCCTCATCTGCTTGTCCCCGGGGGCAAGCAATGCAACCCCTTGTCTTACCCTGTCACCGTCAACGGCTTCTCTAACCTCAATATTGCATATTCTGTCCAGCCTGTCCGCATACATTTTAGTAAATCCCGCAGGCATGTGCTGGGTTATCAATATAGGAGGGAAATTTTCCGGCAGCTCCTTAATAATTTTAAGCGTTGCTTCGGTTCCTCCGGTAGAGGCTCCTATTGCAATTATTTCATTTGCTGACAGCTTAACTCTGTATCTGTCGCTCATGCTGCCTGTATAAGCAGTCGTATCTTTTTGTTTTAAACCTTTAAATGTAATCAGCTTAGCTATTGATGCAATTTTTATTTTAGTTTTCAATTCCTTTATAAAGGCTTGAAAATCATTGTCCGAGGACATATCGGGTTTTCTTACAAAGTCTACCGCCCCGGACTGCAGCGCATCAAATACGCTTATATTCATTGAGCTTACCAATACAACTTTAATAGGATGCTCTGACATTAATTTCTTTATAAATGTCAAACCATCCATTTTAGGCATTTCAATATCTAATGTAATAATGTCGGGGTCTGAAAGTTTGATTTTCTCCATTGCATCTATAGGGTCAACGGCCATTCCGATAACCTCTATGCTTGGGTCTTTGCTCAGCTCATTTTTTAATACATTCCTAAACAGTAGGGAATCATCTGTAATCAGTAATCTTATTTTATTTGTCATGTCATTCCTTTTTATATACGGCGGGCTTTATGTAAATATATTTGGACTTATCTCTTTGTAATGCTTCAGCATGTCCAATCAGTAAATACCCTCCCGGCTTGGTAGCATCGTAAATTTTATTAATAATATTCCTTTTGGTTTCACTGTTGAAATATATCATTACATTTCTTAGAAAAACTACATCATATATGCTTCTTTCTAAAATGCTATCCATTAAATTAAATGCTTTAAAGGTGATATATTTCTTAATTTCCGGAATTACCTCATATTCATTGCTGTCAATCATTTTAAAATATCTTTTTTTGTATGAATCGGGAAGCTTACCTAAACTGTCCTTGGGATATATTCCTTTTCTTGCCTTAGAAAGCACCTTTTCTGATATATCCCCGGCAGTTATACGTATATCCCATTGACTTATCTTGAACTTGAAGTAGTCATCTAACACCATTGCTATTGTATAGGGTTCTTCTCCCGATGAGCAGCCTGCGCTCCAAATATTTAACGTCCTTGTCTTATTCTCTTTTTCTTGTATGGGAAGTATTACTTCCCTTAAATAGTCAAAGTGGCTTTCCTCTCTGTAAAAATAAGTGTAGTTTGTTGTCAGCTTGTTTACAAGCATTGTAATTTCATCCTTGCTGTTGTTTTTTATACTGTCAAGGTACTGTGAAAAGCTGCTCATTCCTTTTTTATCCAACAAGCCGGACAGCCTTCCTTCAATCAATATTCTCTTTTTTGAAAGGTCTATGCCGTAATTATCATGCATATATTTCACAAATTCTAAAAATTCACTGTCGGTTAGTCTAATCATATCTACATACTATCTATTATATTTCCGATATCCAAAATTAAATTTATACTCCCGTCACCTAATATGGAACATCCGGAAATTCCTGACTCCTTAAGATTATATTTGTTCAATACCACCGGTAAGGGCTTAACCACTACCTGCTGCTCTCCTATTATTTCATCAACAAACAAGCATATGCTGTTATGTCCGGATTCCACAAGAATCAATATACCGTCTTCAATGTTTGTCACATTGGTATTAATATTGAAATATTCATTCAATCTTAATATGTGATAGCATTTTTCCCTTATAATTATTAGTTCGCTTTTTTTATCCTTTTTAACAATGTCTTTTTCACCTACTCTGAAGGATTGCTGAATATTCTTAATCGGAATTATAAATACGGTATTTCCCACCATTACCAGCATACCCGATACTATTGTCAGCGTAAGCGGAATTCTAAAGGTTATTTCTGTTCCCTCTCCCGGTTCACTATCTAAAACAACGGTTCCTCCAACCTTTTCCACATTGGATTTAACAACATCCATTCCGACTCCTCTGCCTGAGAATTCGGTTATCGATTCATTGGTAGAAAATCCCGGAAGCATCAATAATTGAAATATGTCTTTTTGGGTGTATTCGCTTTCAGGTTTTGTCAGCAATCTTTTTTCTATTGCTTTTTCCATTATTTTTTCAGGTTCGAAGCCTCTTCCGTCATCGGTTACGGCAATGTGAATTTCTCCGCCTGCGTTAGATGCGGAAAGCACTATTCTTCCGACCTTGTTTTTTCCTTTGTTTATTCTTTCATCTTCGGATTCTATTCCGTGGTCCATGGCATTTCTGACAAGATGCATGATGGGGTCCGAAATGGTATCTGCTATGGCTTTGTCTATTTCCGTGTCTTCTCCTTTTAATATCAGCTCCACTTCCTTATTTAACTCCTTGCCCATGTCCCTTACTATTCTTTTCATCTTTTGGAATATTCCCGAAACGGGAACCATCCTCAAGGACATTACTATATCCTGAAGTTCATCGGTTATCTTTCGCATTTGTCTGGTGGATTTTTTAAAACTCTCCGAATTGTATTTTTTTATTTCAACATCGGATTCCACCATGGATTCGGCAATAACAAGCTCACCTACAATGTCAACCAATTTGTCAAGCTTAGAAAGATTTACGGTTATTAAGCTTTGTTTGCTGTTTTTTGAATTTGAACCGTTTCTTGAAACATCACAGCTTTTTGCGGTGCCGTTTTGAACTTTAGCATTGTTTTTTTCAGGTATAATTTCCCCTTTATGCTCTATAACGGTATAATTTTTTACGTTAAGTGAACCTTTCACCACATCCAAAGCCTTATCCAAGGATTCCTTATCATTTACGTACACCCTAAATCCGTTTTTAATTATTTCATTGGCCGTTTCCGGAACTCTGTCCACATTTTCAGGTTTATATTTAAAATCTACATCTGCTTCACTTAATTGGTTCACGATTATGAAAGCTCTCAGGTTTTCCATTTGGATTTCATCATCGAAAATTATTTTTATTTCGTACTTTATATTTTTCAGTGCGGTTTTTTCCTCAATTGCCGTTTCCGGAGCATGCGCTGTCAATGCCGCTTCATCAATATTTGTTTCCGGTTTGTTGGCTGAACCGTCTTCAGTGCCGGTAATTTCATTTAAAAAGTCTAATATTTCTTTTTCAAAAGGCTCAATATTTTTTTCAAGCTCTAAGCCTTCTTCGATTTTAACGATTTCTCCTTTTATAAAATCGGTAAATTTAAAAACTAAATTTATCAGGTCTTCATTGAACTTTTGCTCGATACCGTTATCTCTTATATAATAAAACAAGTCTTCAATTTTGTGTGAAATTGCCATTATGCTGCCAAATTGCATCATTGCTGATGAACCTTTTATTGTATGCATAATTCTGAATATTTCGTCTATGCATTCTTTGTCAAATCCTAATTCACTTTCAGCTTTTAATAAAATTTCATCTAATTGATCCAATAATGAGTTGGTTTCAAAAAGATACATATCAAGTACAGCAAAATTATTATTATCCATATCTTTTCTCCTTAGTTAATCCCTTTCATATTTTATATCGACTTTTTTTATAAATTATTAAGATGTAATAAAAAAATATATAAAAATATTATTTTAAAGCTTATTTAATACAATATTTTGCCGATATATACATATAGGTTTTATTTTAGAATATTATGGAGATTGTATGTTAGATAATAATATAAGTGTAAAAACCAATAATCATATAAACGAAAATGCAGTGGCTAAATTAAAAGCAAAAACAGAAATGCCCATTAATTTAGTTGACCCTGCGAAAGTAACAAAGACTCCCGAAAAGGAGCCTGAAAATCAGGTGAAGCAAGAGCTTTTCAACTACAATCCGGATTCCGTCTATGAGAAGTTTGTTAAGTCATTGCAAAATTCTCCTGTATTATCGGAACCTTTGGGAAAGCTTCTTTTAAGCAAGCAGTTTATCAACGGAAATATAAAAAAAGACCCTATTTTAAGCGTGTTTTTTGAATCTTTTCTTAAGAATATAGAAATGAATGACTCTGAAATTTTGGAATTTCTTAAATTTCAAAAAAACACCTGCACAAAGTTTCAAGGTGAATTTTTCAATGAGATGAGAAGCTTATTGACAGAGACCGATAATAAGGACTTTAAAGCTATACTGCAAAGCTTCCTAAGAAGCTATGACTGCTTTGTATCTGTGGACGAAACCAATAAATCCATCAGCTCGGCAATTAAAAATATAGCAAAAAATCTTCCGGATGTATTAAAAACTCCATTTAGTGAAATGACCGAAAAGCTGACTTATGATGTGAAGCACCTGAATTTAAACTTGAATATATTAAAGGACGAAATTATTCCTTTCTTAGGAAGGTATGTTTCACGAATGAATGACTTTGGCATAGTAAGAGACTATGTGTCTGTACTGATTCATAATATAATAAGGCTGGAGTTTGCACAAAAGGATAACTTTTCCTATGAGTTGGAGAAATTATTCGAATACCTGAAATATAGTTTCAATATTGACGAAAAGCAGATAGAAGCATTAAAAATGTCTTTAATAAACACTTATGAAGAAGCATCGGCTGTTGAAAACAAATCATTGAAATCATTTTTCACGCTTCTTAAAAAGGGAGCAGCTGAAAGCGAAAATCCTGTCAATAAAAGCTTGATGAAGGAAGTGGCAGACTCACTTATGTTCAGTCAAAATGTCAACATTCCTTTGATGCATATGTTTTTGCCTCTAAATTACAAGGGTACGTTTATGTTTTCGGAAATATGGATAGGCAAGGAGCATAAAAAATCAAAGCATGAATATGAGCAGGCATACAAGGTTTTTATTACATTTGATATTCAGAATTTAGGATATTTCGAAACAGTTTTAAACTTAAGTGCAAAAAAAATTTCAATGGATATTTTTGTACCGGGCAGTTTGTCTTTACATATGGAAAAAATAAAAAAAGATTTAGATGCACTTTTAAGTAAACATGATATAATAACAGAAGGTGTTAATGTTCGGGAATGTGTTAAAGTCAGAAGATTTAACGAAGTTTTTTCAAATTTAGCCGAAAGGAAGAACGGTGTAGATGTCACAATTTAAAGAAAAATCAAATCATGCCGTAGCTCTGAAATATACAAGCAAAAACAACGCACCGGTAGTAATTGCTTCCGGCTCAGGCTATGTTGCGGACAAGGTTGTTGAAATTGCGGAAGAAAACGGAGTCCCCGTGTACAAGGATGCATCCTTATCATCAATGCTGTCCCAGCTGAATATAGGCAGTGAAATACCCGAAGAGCTTTTCAGCTCAATTGTGGAAATTTATGTATATTTCCTTAATTTTAAAATGCCTAAAGATTCCTAGGGGATTAGGAGATTATCATGTTTTCAGACAAATCAGTAAAAATATTTGATATGAATAAAAACCTTATCGGTAAGGGATATCTGCTTAGCTTAAGCCCGGAAGTAATAATGGTTAAAGGAACAAATCTGCCTGTTCTAAATTCAAGCAAAGAAATCATTATTGAAATTTATAATGAGCTTAAGGGGATATCTCAATACTTATGCCATGTCAACATAGCCACCGTCAACCAGCTTAATGCTCTCATAACAAGGAAAAAACCTGCCTTTGAAAGAAGAAGCTCTTTGAAGGTACGAGCGGATCTATCCTTTTACGTAGAGAGCATATGCAGAAATGACGAAAATGTTACGAAGGATTTCCCCAATATGAAAATCAACCTTCTCAATTTAAGCATAGGCGGAATGTTGATTTCTTCAAACTACGAGTTATTCATAAACGATGTAATCAGCTTCTATTTTCATTACAAAAACAGTTTATCCATCTTGTTAAAGGCTCAGGTTATAAGAATTGATAAAACATACGATAATAGCACAAAGCAATTATCTATAGTTAATTATGGATGTATGTTTGAGCAAATGCCTGATTTTTATGAAGATATGATTACAAAATATTTATATATAAGACAGCTGCAGATATACAAAGATTAGAGGAGTAAGTATGAAAAGAACAATACTATTTATAATTATAGCAATGCTTTTGGTAAGCAGTTTAAATATTGTATACGGCTTGCCCGGTAAAAAATTAAGGGGAAAATTTTTGGAAAGCGATGTACCCGGAACAAATTTTAAGCAGATTACATTAACCCCTTATTATTCCAACGTTGATGAAGATGAACAAAGCACCTATTATATATATCTTCCGTCCGGATATTTTATTGAGGGAAGCAGCGCTTCTTATGTAGCCGACAGAAATGGAAGCTATCCTTTTACGGTTTATGACGGAAGTAAAAAAGAAACCTTTGTCTACAATGTAAAAAATATCGAAGAGTCCGGCGGCAATGATGACGAAGAAATTATTCCCAAAGATACCAAGCTGATGTATGATTATGAAAAGAAACAAATTGTTTTTAATCTCCGGCTAAATAAACTGAGAACCGTAACAACTCCTAAAGGCACCTCTGTTTCAAACGAAATAAACTATTACATCGGAAATCTGAAAAATAATACACCCTATAATTTATCAATTAAAATTGACGAAAAACCCTTTAATTATAAAATTGTAAAATCCGGTGAGTTTTATCTTTTAATTTATATTTCACCGGTCAATTATGATGACTATAGCACAATTGTAGAGTATTTCGGCTATAACTTTACAAATAATGAAGTGTATACCGTGACCCCCCCGAAAGATATTTATAACGATAACGGAAATTATAAAGTCCTGATTAAATCTGATAACAGTCAGCATATATTTAACATTAATATAGATGATATTGATTTCAGAAGACCTTCCGTTGATTGGAAGTTTTATAATGATGATATGATTGCAATAGAGGCGGAAGACGACTTCGGCTTAAGCTATATTATTACATATGACGGAAAATATGTAGCCTTAAACGGCAAAGAAGCGGAATACAATCATCCTGAAGAAATAATATACAACGGCGAATATATTTTTGTAATTGTGGATAAGAAGGGAAACCGGACTGTTGAAAATGTAGAAGTAAAAACAAAAGGAAGACTGAAAACCTCTAAAACCCGGCATGCTATTAAATTGGATGTTCATGACTTTAAATACACCGATGAGCTGTTTGAAAATAAAGGTATTAAATATAATAATAAAACTGAAGAGGTAAAATTGTTTGAAAATATTCTTCCGGCATACATGAACGGTAAAAGTTCGGAGAAGTTCAGCCCGGATTCTTCAATTACAAGGGCAGAAATGGTTACAATCTTCTGCAGGCTTAACAATTTGCCCTATGACAGCAGTTCTTATTTAAAGTCTAAGTTTACGGATATAAAGGAGCATTGGGCAAGAGACTATATATCAATGGGAAGCAGCAAAAAATATGTTTCCGGATACAAGGATAAAACCTTCAAGCCTGACAATCCGGTTACTCGAGCCGAATTTTGCCAAATGCTTACCAAAATAAGCGACTATAAGTCTTTATTGAATGATATTCCCGCATCCACAAACAAGAATTATGTTGACTTGCATAGTCATTGGGCTGAAAAAGAAATAATTAAAATTTCAAGCAGAAATTTGGTTTTGAGCAGCTCAGATTACTTTTACCCGGACGAGCCCATAACACGGGGAGAAGTTGTGTATGCCATAAATACACTTTACGGATTAAATCCGACCCATTCGGAATTAGCATATATGAATTCTTTATATAATAAATACTATAGCTTTCAAGATATAGACAATAACAATTATTATAATGATATAATTATTTCGGTAGTGGGTATGTACAGAGAAAAATCAGAATAAATTTTTAAGGGGGAAAATATGATAATAAATTACACGGAAAAAGTTGTCGGTGAGTATCTTGACAAGGTTTTATCCGACCCGGTCTATAGTTCTGTTTGCAGATGCGAACAATGCAGGGATGATATTATGGCAAAAGTGTTAAACAATATGAAGCCGTTTTATATCACCTCCAAGACAGGAGAAGTTTTTGCCGAATACTCAAAGCTTGAAGTCCAGCATCAGGCTGAATTGATTAAGGAGGTCATCGGGGCAATTCAATTTGTATCGGCAAATCCGAATCATTAACAAGGAAGGGGGACACACCTCTACTAAAGTGATAGTCTTTGGGGTAAGAGGAATGTCCCCAAGCAAAAGGGACCTGCCTTTAAAGGAGTGTCCCGTTTTTTTATATTATTTTCAGTTGTTTTCCGTAAGCTTTAATTGTTAAATTTCCGCTAAGACTGTCAAAAATTATGGTACGACCGTAATTCTCCCCCACATCCTCGGAAAGAATCCTAATCTTTAATTTTTCCAATGTTTCTTTTGTTGCGGCTATATTTCTTTCGCCTATGTTTCCGAATGCAGAGCTTCCTTTTATTTCAAACATTTTAGCGCCGCCGGCAATTTTAGCAGTCATTCTTAACTTCATACCGCCTAAAAGCTCCATTTTCCTTACCATTTCCGTTATTCCCGTATCTGCATATTTGAAAATATTTATTTTATCCCTGTCATTATTATATGCCAGCATAATGTGCGCCATCCCGGCAATCCGAGCAATCTTATCTATTATGCAAATACCCACGCAGGAGCCAAGAGCATATGATATCAATACTTCCGGAGAATGAACGATTTTCATGTCCGAAATTCCCACGGTTACATTTGTCATATATCCATACCGAATTTCTTCATTATGATTTTCAGGGATTGTTTGTCGGGCAATAAAAGCATGTAGCTGTAAACCATCTCATTTTGACAATAATATTTTTCTTTAATGAAAACAACCTTCGAAGCAGCTTCGCTGAATTCTGCGGTTACGGCATCTAACAGAGCGCCGGACATATCTATGTTAAGGGATGGAACCATTACCTGAATCTTCATATCCGTAAGGGATGATATTGCATTTACATAAGAAGAAACCATTATATTGCTTATCTCGGACAGAGCCGAAAGCTCCAAATCCGATATTTCCTCAAAGCTTTTAAGCTCTGTTCCAAGCAAGGTATTTAATATCAAATGGACAAATTCTTTTTTTAACAAAAACAATATGACTCCCTCTATATCCCCTTCGAAACATATTAAGACGCCCACAACAACATTTTCGGCTCCTCCTATTGACTCAATTATATCATTGTAATTTAACAAGCTTACTTCAGGCACATTCATTTCTATTCTTTTGGATAACATGTCTGAAAGAGAGGTTGCCGCATTTCCGGCACCGATATTTCCTACTTCCTTTAAAATATCTATATGAACTTCGTTCAATTCCACACTGCTGCCTCCTTATATATCAATATCTCCCGGATTGAGGGGAACGACAGCTATGTCCCTTCCGTCATTATACACCTTGCTGTAGCTTATATCTCCTCTGACCCTATACTTTATACCGCCTATATCTATCCTTGTGTTTGAGTAAATTATACCTGTGCAAACAATCTTATAATCTGTCGAATTCCGCAAAGATTTAACTTCATGAAGCTGACTTGTTATTTCTTTGATTTCATTGTTGAGTTTAATTTTTCTCAGCATCAATTGTTTTTGCACCACGCTCTTATTTTCATTGCTTAAGCTTAATTTCATAATGTGAGCTATTTTTTCTTCTAACTCTTTAAATTCTTTATTCTTACTCAATAATTGCTTCTCGTAATGAAGGTTCCTATGTTTTCTTACTGCCATCAGCTTTTGCTCTTCATAATAATTTGATAAATCAATTACTATATTGGTTTCGGGATTTGTTTTGCTTCCGATGGTCTTTGCATATATGGTATCTTTCGCGGAGGTTATTCCGCCGATGATTGTGGAATTTGAACCTTTAACTATTACCGATTCCCCTGCCTTCACTTCACTGTTTATCAATGCGTGGGCATATATGCTCTTTTCGGATACAATCGATGCATTTTCAATATACTTGCTAGTTATATTACCCTTTGCATAAATGCTTCCCTTTCCCATTCCATTCATACCTTTATTAATAACAACTTCACCGTCAGATTTTATATATGCTCCTTCAACCATACCCCATATTTTAATATCGCCTTTTGCATTAATAGAAAATCCTTCCTTAACATCGCCGTTTACAACGACATTTCCTATAAAGTCAATGTTACCCGTAGAATTATCCACGTTGTTCACCCGGTATACATTTTCAACAAACACTTTGCCATTTTTAAATTCAACACAGCCGTCCATACTTGCCAAAAGCTGGAGACCGTCCTGTGAAACATATGTATTGCTTCCATAATTAAAAGAAATGTTTTTACCTCTTTTATAGGGTATGCTGTTGCCGTAAACATCAATTCCGTCTTCTCCTTCCACGGGAGGAATTATATGGCATAAAACAGTGTCCTTTTTAACATTTATAACATTGTTTAAATTTCTGAAATCAATTGTTCCATCATCATTTTCTAAGAATTTTGTTTCTGTTTTAGTGTCAAAATTATAAACCATCTCGGCATCTTTTCCATCTGTGGGTTTTTTACCCGAAGCTGCCGTCAGTTCTTTTAAGTAATCCTTTTTCTTACAATACTCAATAATATCATTCTCTCTGATTCCAAATACAATTTCCTGCTCTGTCAAATAACTTAAAATTTCTTGGGGAGAAATTTTCGCCGATTTATCAAACAGCTCGATTCTTACATATACCTTTTGCTTATCTGCCGACACCAAATGGTTAATTATGTATAAAGGATTGCTTTCTTCAGAGGGCACAAACATAGTCTAACCTCTCAGGGAGTTAATGACTTGCTCTATTTGGTCGGCAGTTTGTATTATATTTGAATTAAGCTGAAATGCCCTTTGTATTTGAATTAGCTTTACCATTTCTTCGGAAACTTCAACATTTGAAGCTTCCAAAAAACCCTGAAGTATTTTTGTTTCACCTGTCTCCGCTATGCTGAACTCCCCATCTTCATTTGACATTCTGTATAAGTTATTGCCTGCCTGTTGTAAATCACTATTATTGTCAAAAATAAAAACACCTATGTCCTCATTGCTTAAATTGTAATTATCTTCTAAAACTATAGGTTCTTCTTCATTATTTAAAACATATCCGCCTTGGTACATGAGATAATTCTCATCATCCACGTTTATAACTTCAAAACTTCCACCTCTTGTAAACAAATTTTCATCCTCAAATTGAATTGCAAAAAATCCATCTCCGGTTATTGCAAAATCCGTCTGAACTCCGGTTCTGAATGGCGCTCCCTGACCGAATATCACATCAACCTTTCCCAGCTTGGAGCCGCTTCCGGATTTTAACCCTGTGTTTGCTCCTTCCGTCCCTCTGATATTCGTATAAATTAAGTCAGAAAACTCCGGCTTGGACTTTTTAAATCCTGCAGTCTGGATATTTGCCATATTATTTGATATAACATCTAAATAGCTTTTATTGCTTGCGGCGCCGTTTGCACCCGTATAATATGCCTTAATCATATAATCCTCCTGTTATATTTTTCCTATTTCATTAACTGCCTTATCATTTATCATGTCGTAAATTTTAAAAGCCTGAGATGCAGTCTGCAATGCTCTTTGAGATGACAGCATGTCTGTTAATTCTTCCGCTATATCCACATTGGCTCTTTCGATTGTTTTGTTTGATATCGTAGGATATTCAACTAATTCAGGCTCTGCATCCGCTAAAAACATTCCTTCTCCGAATTTTCTGAGGCTGTTGTAATCAAGGAAGTCGTAAACCGCAATTTTATCTGATTCTTCACCTTCGATTATTATGCTGCCGCCGGGAGAAAAATCAAATTTATCTCCTCCCACATATATGTCTCCAAATTCCCCCTGAACTCTTCCAATGTTATTCAATACCAAGTAACCTTCTTCATCGATATTAAAGCTTCCGTTGCGGGTGTACAATATTTGCCCTCCGTTATCAACCGCAAAAAACCCCGCGCCCATTATTGCAAAATCGGTATCATTTCCTGTCTCCTCCAAGGCTCCCATGGAATGTATCGTATTGTTTCCTACAATAGCCCTTATGGTAGAAACACTGCTAATAGGAGTTGCTTCTTCAATAATTCCGTTGTGTTTGTATTTGTTAATCAATAGGCTTCCGAAGTTTGAAGTTACAGCCTGCTCCTTTTTATATCCCGCCGTATTTATATTTGCTAAATTATTACCTGAAATGTCTATTTTCCTCTGTTGAGTAAGCATACCCGAAGTTAAAGCATAAAATCCTCTTGACATATTTTCACCTCTTATTTAATTCTCGCAGCATAAATAGCTTTTAACGCTTTTTTCCAACTTCTGCAATGCGGATGTATGTATTTGTGACACCCTTGAATTGCTTATTTCCAAAATCGATGCAATTTCCTTCAATTTTAATTCTTCTTTGTAATATAGTGAAATTATTAATTTTTCCTTTTCATTAAGCTTGTTTACACTTTCTTTAAGCACCTTGAATAATTCCTTTGACTCCATTTCATATTCGGGCAAATCATTGTCGCTTACTCCGTACTCCGCTAAATTGACTTCCCCTATTAATTCCTCGAAGGATAATATACCTGCTCCGTGAGCCTTGCCGATAATTTTATTGTAATCCTCCATTTCCATGTTAAGATGCTCGGCTACCTCGTTATCATTGGGAATTCTCCCAAATTTATTGGTCAGTAATTCCTGTGCATCTTTTATATTCTTAAAGTCGCTTTTAACTTTGCGGGGAATCCAATCCTGCTTTCTTACATAATCAATAATAGAGCCTTTTATGCGTATTGAAGCATATGTTTCAAATTTGGTATTCTTTGATGTATCATATTTTTCAATTGCATCCATGAGTGCTATTATTCCTTCGTTTACAATATCATCAACATCACCGTAATATTGGTATACGCCTCTCATTTTTAAGGCGATTATTTTAACTAAGCTGCTGTATTTTTCAATTATTCGGTTTCTGATATCAATATCCCTGGAAGCTTGATATTGCTTCCATATGCCCATGTCAAATTCTTCAATACATGCTTGATTGTTTTCGATTAAAACCATATGCATCACTCTTTCATTTAAATTGCAACATTGCCTAATGCTTGTATTTGAACGGAATTATCAATTTCATTAAATGACAGCACCACTGCCTTAGGATAAAATTGATCTAACAATTTTCTGAAATATCCTCTTACAAAAGGCGATGTAAGTATTATGGGTATATTTATTTCACCTTTTAATTTGTTGATTTGCTCGATTAATTGAGTCACTAATTTTTGCATCAGCTCAGGCTCAATGGATAAATAAGAGCCTTTTTCATTCTTGCCTATTGAATTGATGATTAATTTTTCAATTTCGGTGCTTAGTGTAATTACCCTGATTTGCCCGGACTCAGACCACTTTCTGGTAATAGTGCGCCTTAATGCTTGTCTGACATATTCCGTAAGCATTTCCGTATCCTTCACCGATGTACCGTAATCACATATTGTTTCCAAAATAGTTTCCATATCCTTTATTGGAATTCCTTCCCTAAGCAGGTTTCCGAATATTTTTTGGAGATTCCCGTAAGATACAATTCCCGGAACAACTTCTTCCACCAACAGCTCATTTTCTTTTTTTACATTATTGAGAAGCTGGTTTAATTCCTGCCTAGACAATAACTCGTGAGCATGAGCCTTGATAACCTCCGACAAATGAGTAATCAGCACTGACAGAGGATCTATTACCGTATATCCGTACATTTCCGCTAATTCCTTCTTATCTTCCTTAATCCACCTGCTGGGTATGCCGTATGCCGGCTCGATTGTTTCGATACCGTCCACTTCACCTGTTAAATTGCCGGGGTCAAGAGCTAAATAGTATTCTACCAATATTTCTCCCTTAGCCACCTCTTCTCCCTTTATCTTTATGACATATTCATTTGGATTTAGGTATCCGTTGTCTCTCAGCCTTACGGAAGGAACTACCATCCCCATTTCCTGAGCAAATTGCCTCCTGAACATTACCACCCTGTCAATGAAGTTTCCTCCGCTGTACTCATCCACCAAGGGAATTAAGCTGTAACCAACTTCCAACGCAATGGGGTCAATTTGAATTAGCTCATAGATATTGTCGATATTTCTGAAGTATTCTTCTTCAGATACGTCTCCGCTTTCTCTGTGAGGCTCTTCTGTTTCTGAAATAATATCAGGTCTTGTCCTCATCAGCTTGACTCCCAAAAATATGAAAAGCGATGACAGCACAACTACCTGGGGTATCGGGAAACCCGGTATCAATGCCATAAACAGTATTATTATTCCGGATATTATCAAAACTAATGGCTGTGATTTAATTTGATTTGTAAGGTCAACATTTAAGCTTGATTCCGAGGCTGCCCTCGTAACAATCATACTTGTTGCCGTTGAAATCAATAAAGCCGGTATCTGAGAAACAAGACCGTCGCCTACGGTTGCTATGGAATATGTCTGAAGCACTCCTGAAAATGTTGCGCCTCCCTGTACCATACCTATGATTACGCCGCCCACAAAGTTTATGAATGTAATCACTATAGACATGATGGCATCACCTTTTACAAATTTAGTTGCACCATCCATGGCCCCGTAAAAGTCTGCCTCCCGCTGTACATTCTTTCGCCTTATTAATGCTTCCTGCTCGGTGATTATGCCTGAGCTTAAATCCGCATCTATTGCCATTTGTTTGCCGGGCATTGCGTCCAATGTAAATCTTGCGGTAACCTCCGCTACTCTTTCGGCTCCCTTTGTTATTACTATAAATTGCACCAAGACTATGATTAAAAATATAATGAATCCTACAACGGCATCGCCCTGCAAAACGAAGCTGCCGAATGTGGCTATTACCGCTCCCGCATTTCCGTTGTTTCTTAATATCAATCTGGTGGAGGATACATTTAAGGACAATCTGAACAATGTGGTAACTAAAAGAATTGAAGGAAATACGGAAAACTCCAATGCTTCTTTTATATACATGGTTGTAAGCAGTGTAACTATGGACACGGCTATGTTGATAATAAACATTAAGTCCAAGAAAAACGGAGGCAACGGTATTATTATCATTAGTATTACTGCTATTATAAACAGTGAAACAGAATTATTTAATATGCTTTTCATATTTGATGTTTATCCTTTTCCTTAAGCCTATAAACCCAAGCCAATACTTCTGCAACAGGTTCATAATATTCTATGGGTATTTCCCTATTCAGCTCCGACTTAGCGTATAATGCTCTTGCCAAGGGAATATTTTCAATAATATTAATCTTGTTTTCCTCTGCCTTTTCTACAATCTTCAAGGCTATATTGTCCTTGCCTTTTGCTAATACAATGGGAGCATTATCTTTTTCAATGTTGTATCGTATCGCTACGGCATAATGCGTGGGGTTTCTTATGATAACATCTGCCTTCGGAACCTGCTGCATCATTCTGGACATTGAAAATGCCCTTTGCTTTTCCTTGATTTTTCCCTTAATTTTAGGGTCGCCTTCCAACTGCTTATACTCTTCTTTAACTTCCTGCTTTGTCATTTTGATACTCTTTTCATATTCCCACCATGAATACAGAAAGTCAAATGCCGAGATAGCCACAAAGGCAATAATCACACTTTTTACGACAGCCATAATTGTTGTACTTATAAAGTTAATTCCCGATAATAAGCCAATTGAAGCTAATTTAGGAACTAAGCTTAAATTTTTAATGATGGAAGAATATATTACATAGCCTAATATAGATATTTTAATTAAGTTTTTTAACAATTCCACAATGGCACGAATTGAAAACATCCTTTTTATACCGGACAGGGGATTTAACTTTGAAAATTTAAATTTTATATTCTCCCGTGAAATTAAAAATCTTGTTTGTGCCCCGGTTATTACAACAGTTGCTGTTATTACTGAAATCATCAGCGGACCTGCCGATGCAAAAATCGCAAACGTAATATCTTTGAACATACGAGTAATAAAAGAGCTGTTTATATCGTATGTATATTTTATAAGGGATGTATACTTAAAGAATATATTTGAAGTAAATTTATAAATATACGATGACCAAAACTCCAATATATAAAAAGATATTGCGACAGCCCCTACCGTTACCGCATCTTTGCTTTGAAATACATTTCCTTTTTTTCTTTCATCCCGCCTCTTCTTTGGGGAGGCTTTTTCGGTTTTATCTTCTCCTGCCATATCTTTACCCTAAGTTATTAATGTGCTCAAGCTGTTCTTTACAGTGTCAAACATCAATATTATTATTTTTTCGATAAATGTTGAAAATGTCGGCACCAGCAAAAGTATCAACAGTAAGCCCGCTAAAATTTTCAACTGAACATTTACAGAAAAAACCTGTATTTGCGGAATTGCTTTCATTAAAATTCCTATTCCCGCTTCCAATATTATTTCAACCGCAACAATAGGCATTGCCAACTTTAAGGATAGTATCAGTATTTGCTGAAACAGTTCGACCATATTGTAAAATAAATCCTTTGGTATCGAAAAACTACCTATTTTCACTAATTTACACGATGTTATAAATATTTGTATCAATGTAAGGTGACCGTTTGAGCTGAAAAAGACAAGCATTAATATCAAATTTAAAAAGCTTCCCGTAATACCTGTTGAAATGTTGCTGGTTGGATCATATATGCTTGCCATGGACATCCCTGTCTGCATTCCTATAACTTCTCCGCTTATAATCACGGTGCTGAAAAACAAGCTGACAATATATCCTATTAAATACCCGATGAATATTTCTTTTATAATCAACAGAGAATATTCTATGGGCGAGCTTATTGTCATATCCAATGAAGGAGGCAATAAGCCGTAAATTGTTATGGTTAAAAACAAACTTAACGATGTTTTAACCAAAGCAGGCAGCCTTCCGCTTCCGAAAATTTGATTTAAAAAAACACAGCCGCTCATTCTTGCCAATATCATTAAAAAATATGTGAAATCTCCTGAAAGTGTCATCCTAAGTCCTCATTAATATATTTTAAGCATTAAATCGAATACATAGTATGTGAAGTCAGACATTACTTCCAGCATCCAGTTTCCCAATACAATTAACATAATGGCGGTAATAAACAATTTCGGAACAAATGTCAGTGTTTGTTCGTGTATTTGGGTCGCTGCTTGGAAAATGGCTATTGTTAAGCCTATTATCAAGCTTACCGTCAGTATGGGCGCCCCTACCTTTATTGCAGATGCCGCGGCAGCCTGCATAACTTCCATAACCAATGAAATGCTCATTCCAAATCTCCCTCTTTAAGCCTTGCAGTCGCAGTCTCGTTAATTAAAGCTTACAATCAATGTTTTAAATAATAAGGACCATCCGTCAACTACCACAAACAACAGTATTTTAAAAGGCATCGAAATCATCACCGGAGGAAGCATCATCATACCCATTGACATAAGTACGCTTGAAACAATCATATCTATAGTTAAAAAAGGTATAAACAGCAAGAACCCGATAATAAATGCTCTTTTCAGTTCACTGGTGATAAAGGACGGGATAACTACAGTCAGGGGTAAATCTTCTAAATTTGATGCATTCGTTGCGGCTTCGTCGTTAGACATATCTAAAAACATTTGTAATTCATTGTTGCCTGTTTGTTTAAGCATCCATGTTTTTATGGGAATTGAGGCTGCATCAAAAAATTCTTCCTGTGATATTTCTTCATTTTTGTAGGGCTCATAAGCCTCTGTCTTAATTTCATTTAATACAGGTGACATAGTAAATAAAGTTAAAAATATCGCTATGCCTACCAATACCTGACTTGGCGGTGTCTGCTGCAATCCAAGTGCATTTTTGACAAATGATAATACTATGATAATCCTTGTGAAGGATGTCATCATAATTAAAATGGAGGGAAGCAGTGTTAAAATTGTCAAAAGAAACAAAATTTCAATTGTTTCTGCTGCACTTCCGTTTATATCCATGTTAATGACCCCGCCATAAGCAGTATTGGTGTTTAAAAGTATTATTGATAATGCGATTATTATTGATTTAAGTTTTTTTATCATTGCTTATTCCTGTTTAATTGATTTTTATATGCGCTAAAAATTTTATTGAATTTTAAGCTGCTTTCATCCTCATTATCCAAGGGCTGAAAATCCTCTAATTCTTTAAGTATGCTTATATGTTTTTCAGTTATGCTCAGCAAATAGTATTTGTTGCATATTTGTGCAATAGCAATAAATTTGTTTTGTCCCAACATTATTTTATCTTCTATATACATGTATTTGGACCTTAAGGCTAATGATGTCCTTGTTGAAATCCATTTTGTGCAGTAGTAAGTCAAAAACAAAACCAAAATTATTCCAATAACCGACATTATCAGCGTGATTATATCTTTAATTGCAATCAACCCCTATCCGATTATGCTTTGTACGGTCTTTAAAACTCTGTCTGCTTTAAATGGCTTCACTATAAAGTCCTTGGCACCGGCTCTTATTGCCTCCACAACCATGGATTCCTGCCCCATTGCGGAGCACATTACCACATTGGCGTTTAAATCAATCTCTTTTATTTCCTTTAATGCATCTAATCCGTTTTTATTAGGCATAGTTATATCCATTAATACCAAGTCCGGCTTTTCTGCTTTATACATTTGAACGGCCTGCTCTCCGTCGGATGCTTCCAAAAAATTTTCATATCCGTTCTTTTTTAATGTATCCTTTATCATCATTCGCATAAATGCTGCATCATCCACTATTAATATTTTACCTTCCATTTTATCCTCCGCTGATATTATAATGATCTAACTATTTCATCTTTTTTAATTATTTCAACTACTCTTACTCCAAAATTGTCATTTACCACAACAACCTCTCCTTTTGCAATCAACTTTCCGTTTACTACAACATCTACCAAGGCACCTGCCTGCTTGTCCAACTCAACTATTGTTCCCGATGTAAATTCTAAAATATCCTTTATGGGCTTGCTGGCTCTTCCAATTTCAACGCTGATTGTCAATGGTACTTGCATTATTAAATCTAAGTTGGAAAGCTGTTCGCCGGATATTGACTCTTCATTATCTTCATCGTCAAAAGATGCATATTCTACAGGTCTTGCATTTACAGGCACTGATTCCTTTTTCTTTTGAGCTGTTTTAATATGTTTTGTTTTATTTATTTCAGGATGCTCTTCCTTCTGCTGTACAGGTATGTGTTTTTCTTCAATTGCGGAATAAGCCTTTTCTGTCTCGTGTATTTCTTCATTCTCATGTTCTTCCGCTTCCCGTAAAAATGATGATACTATTTCTCTTGCAAGCGGTACAGGCATAACATTTATAAATTGACTTCTCATGCCGTCTTCAATATATAATTCAAAACTTACTGCAACAATTACATCTTCCTCATGAAAATATTTATTTTTAAATTCTGTATTGTCTTCAATTTCATAAGCAATAGGTGTGGATATATTTATAGGTTTTGATAAAAAGTCCGAAAGAGCTGTGGCGGCCGAACCCATCATTTGATTCATTACCTCGCATATGGCGCTCCTGTTGATTTCATCCATTTTAAATTCATCTTCATCTATTTTTTGTCCCATCAAAATTTCTATGATTGTTTTAGCGTCAGTTCTCTTCCATATCATAAGATTTATGCCTTTCAATCCTTCAATATAGTTTATTTCAACTCCTATTGCCGGCTCTAAGTTTTTATAGCTGAAATCACTGACAGCTGTTACGTTAATTTGAGGCACGGTTATTTCAACTCTTTTGCCCAACAATTCAGACAGTGAAGTAGCTGATGAGCCTAAGCTGATATTCATTACTTCGCCGATTACATCCCGTTCCATATGTGAAAATACATTTTCATTCATCATATATCTCCCTTAGTGTATAATTTTATTTATCTTGATTGCGCCTTTGTTCTTTCTTGTTCCCCATTTGCCTTCAAACCACTTTTCGTCTTCAACATGAATATCAACATTGTTATTAACCTTTTTATCCAATATGATTAAATCCCCTGCCTGAATATTCAATATATCCTCAAGCGTTGCCTCAGCACTTCCCAAGATTCCTTTAATAGTCAAGTTCGACAACTTAATTGAATCCATAATTGCTGTCTGCTGCTCGTGAACACTTTGATCGGAGCGTCTTGCAATATTTTTCGAGTAAATATTTGCCTTCTTAAATATTTCATCTATGATATCGGTAGGTATGCATATGGTGATTTTTCCCGATAAATCATTTATTGTAATATTCAGTATTATTATCACTACCGTATCATTGTAGTTTACTGACTGAACAAACCTGGAATTTGTTTCTATTTTAGTCAAGTTTGTTTCTATTTTTAAAGTGCTTTCCCATGTTGAGCCCATAAGTGTTATCAGCTGTTTCAGAACATTGCTCAGCAATGACAATTCAATATCGGTATAGTCTCTGACAATTTCATATTCCTCACCGCTGCCGCCGAGCAGTCTGTCCACCATAACAAAGGACAAAGGTTTGGATACTTCAACTAAAATTTGTCTGTCGGATATTTTATCATCGGGATATTTTACATCAATCAAGCCCATTAAAACATAATCATCCAATGCATTGTTATATTCATGAAATACGGTTTCTTCCACCTGTTCAACCGTTACATCACACATAAGCCTAAGCATTGATGTGAACCTTGATGTAAGAATCCTGCAGTAATTTTCATAAATACCGGTTATCAATCTGATGGTTTCTTTTGTTATTTTTTTAGGACTTCTGAAATCATATTCTTTTATTCTTTTTTCACTTGCCTCTAATTCCTGCAGGCTTACATCGCCGGTGCTTAAATTATTAAGCAACTCATCAATTTGGCTTTGTGATAATACTTCCGCCATAATATGCCCTCATTCTGTAGTTTTTGTTAATCAATGTATGTATTTCTTTTATACTCTAAATTTCCATCTTCTTTTTTATTGATTGTTTCCTGAATTTTTTTGGTGTAACTTATAGGATAGCCTTTTCTGCTGATGTATATTTCAACCCTTCTGTTTTTTGCCCTTCCTTCAGGGGTGCTGTTATCAGCTATGGGGCTGTACAGTCCATATCCTATTGCTAAATACTTCGCCGAGTCTATAACCTGTTTATCGTCCAAATACTTTAAAACAACATTTGCTCTGTTGGTTGATAAGGATCTGTCAATATCTGTATAATCATATTCAACCTTGGCAGTATGACCTGCTATTACAACTTCTTCTATGTATTCATCCACCAGCTGTAATCCTTCAGCCAATATGTCAAGTATCTCTTTTCCGCTGCGCTCCAATATGTCGCTGTATCCTCTGAATGTAACCGAATCAGAGAATCTGATAAACACATATTCCTCGGCTTTTTTAACCATCACCTGCTGCTCTAATTCATTTTCTTCAACATATTGTTTAAGCAATGTATAAAGCATATTAAGTTCATATGGTTCTTCTTCTTCATTGGAATCAATTGATTCTATCATTTCCTGAGCTTCTTGGGCTTCCATCTGCTCTTGATAAGCAACAGGATTCATTGCCTTGGAAATCGAAGCTATTATTGAAGCATATTTTTGAGCGTCAATGGTTGACATAGCATATAACATTATAAAAAATGTTAACAGCAAGGTAACCATATCGCTGTATGTTTCCATCCAGCTTGCTCCTCCTCCGTCTGTATCTCTCTTCTTTCTTCTTGCCATAATCACCACAACCCATTTCTTTTATGCATTAGCTTCTTTTTTTCTTTTAAACCTTTTTTTAGGCTTTCCGTCTTCTTTATCACCCGGCATGGAGCCTCTTTCCTGATATGTTATATATGAATTTAACTTTTCCCTTATATATTTTGGATTTTCGCCGGATTGTATGGATAAAACACCTTCCATAATTAATTCTTTTGCAATCATTTCTTCCTCATGCTTTGCTTTTAATCTGTTTGATATGGGAGCGCATATCATATTTGTAAGAACCGAGCCGTAAAAGGTTGTAACCAACGCCACAGACATACCCTGCCCTAAAGCATCCGCTCCCTGTTCCGGATTCATGTTTGCAAGCATATTTATAAGTCCGATTAATGTTCCCAACATTCCAAATGAGGGCCCGAAGGATCCTAATGTATCAAATACCTTCCATGCGGATGAATGCCGCGCTTCTATGCAATCTATTTCATTTTCAATCTGTGCTCTTACCTTTGTCGGCTCAATGGCATCTATAATAAGCATAACGCAGTATTTTAAAAACTCATCCTGCAAATCCATGCTATTTACCTTTTCTTCTAAAACCAAAAGACCTTTAAGTCTGGCTTCTTTTGCAAGTTCTTCGATTGTGTCGATATAAGTATTCAGATTTATTTTTTCTCTTTTCATTAATACTTTAAGGTTTTTAGGTACGTCTTTTAAATACTTTACCGGGACAGACATTACGGTGGCTGCTATTGCCCCTCCAAAAGTAATGTAAACACTCGGCATGTCGATAAAGCTTGTCAATACTTGTGAAAGACTGGAGCCGCTGCCCATTATTCCGTAAATTACCAATCCGAATCCTGCCAGCAAACCTATTAAAAACGATATATTCATGTCATTCCCCTTTACTCTCCGGCAGTAACGCCTCTTATTATTTTCTGATTATATGTAATTATTTTATTTACAATTTCTTCTTTTTTATCTCTGATTAAATAATACTTTCCCGTTGTTAATGTAATTTTTGTTTCCGGAATAAATTCTATCTTTTCTATTAAAGCAGCATTGATTAAAAAAGTTTCACCATTGATTCCAACAACTTCTATCATATTTCCTCCTGTTTATAAAATTATTGATTATGTCCATAAGATGTTATAATTATGAGCATAATAAATGATTTTATTTTATAAATTCTGTGAATGAACTTGTCATCCCGAGGGCGCAGCCCTCGTCGTTCCGAGGGCTGGCTTCTATGGTTAGGGCATCTCGCAACCTTTATCTCTTCAAATTAACCAACTCTTCGAGCATTTGGTCAACAACCGATATTATCTTTGTGTTTGCTTGAAATCCTCTTTGTGTAATAATCATAGATGAAAATTCATTTGCCAAATCCACGTTGGACATTTCAAGAGCTCCTGTTACCAAACTACCGGTACCGCCTGATCCCGCCGTATTGACAATCGGATCTCCGGTATTATTTCCTACCGAATAATATGAATTTCCTTCTAAGACCAAAGCATCCTGATTAGGTATTTTATAAACGGGAATCGCTCCTATGGTAACAACTTTGTCATCCTTGTCCACGGCTGTAATTGTACCGTCGCTGTTTATTTTAATATTATCAAAATCTTTATAATTATTTATCTTTATTACATCCACATTATCAAAATCTATTACTGTTTTTCCGTCAACTGTCTTGGTTTTATAATTATTGCCGCCATCATTATCAAGTCCTAAAACACGAGAGCCGTTTACATCGACTAAATTTCCGGCTTCATCAAAATACAGAGCTCCCAAGCGCGTATAGAGAGTATCTCCGTTTGAATTCATAACCGCTAAATATCCGTCGCCGTTTATATATACGTCAGTTTCTTTATTTGTAGGCGAAAATCCGGTTATTGTATGAATTGTATCTACCGAGCCTATCTGGGAACCATACCCAACCTGAGATGCATTTGTTCCTCCTCTGTCATCTCCCGGCGCTCCGGGATTTTTCAGTGTCTGATAATATACGTCTCTGAAGGTTGCTCTTTGTGTTTTAAATCCGTATGTATTTACGTTGGCAATGTTGTTGCCTATTACGTCCATTTGTGTCTGGTGGCTTCTCATTCCGGAAACACCGGAGTAAAGTGCTTTCATCATAATAATTCATTCTCCTTTTTTTATTAAGCTGATTAAGTTCCTCAAAATATCCGAACTATAGCCTCCTGAAAAGGACCGGCTATTTTATTACAGCTCCGTCTATATTTGTAAAAATATTTTCTTTTAATTCTTGACTGTTTACCGCTGTTATAACTTTATTATTTGCAGTGCTGATTATAAAACCTAAATTGTCAATCATCACAAGTACGTTCTTCAATCCTTTATCCTTTGCCTGTGCAGAAGCTTCATTGAGTTTTTCCGTAACTTCGCCGCTTACATCAATATTTCTTTCTAATATTCTTTCATTCGCATGCTTCGAAAAAATTACCTCATTCCCGATTTTTTCATTCAGCAAATCTTTAAAATTACTGCTTTCGCTTTTCCTTACATTTTGCAGCTGAACATTACTGTTTAAATTGCTGACTTTCCTTATAAAGTTAATATCCATCAATTAATCACCTTCTTTTCTGCCTAAGCCTCTTTAACCTCCATCACATTGGAATAATCATATTCCGTATCATTTACATACAGTTTTGCAGTTCCGCTGTGTATTGCAACCCTTTGAACAATGCCTTCCTGAACCACCAATTCGCCGAAGCTGTTATAGTCGGCAACTACAACATTTTTTCCTATAAGAGAGGTGGCTTGTCCCTGCAATGCCAATTCCGTCAAATCCGACATAGCCTGCAATGACGAAAATTGAGCCAACTGTGCAACAAACTCCGTATTATCCATCGGATTCATGACATCCTGATTGGCTATTTGAGCTACCAGCAAATTTAAAAAATCCTGCATGTTTAAAATTCCGCCACTCTTTTGTGCATTTAAACTATAGTCTGCACTGTTTGTTTTATAGCTTCCATAAGCATTAATTTCCAATTATACCCTCCTTTAAAGCATTTGAATTGATAAGCTCAGAAAATACATCTTTTTCTGCTTTTTTTGTCTGTCTGTAATAATAATTGTTTCGCTGCCTGCCTTGTCCCTGATTTTGCTCCTGTCCCTGATAGAAATACTGTTCATTTCCTTTATCGTCATGGTAATGATGCGTGTCAGATTCAACAAACGGCTTAACAACTATTTTTACTGATGATGTTTTGCTAAGCATTTCTTTCAGCTCATCGGTATTCGAAGATAATATTTTTTGAGTTTCTTTATTTAATGCTTTAATTTCTACCGTCAGCTTGTCATTTTCATAAGTCAGCTTAATATCCACTTTGCCTAAATTTTGCGGCTGAAGCTGCATGCTTATTGTTTTCGTATCCCCTGACATATCCTTTTCCGCCGTAATGATTATTTTGTCACTGACCTGAGATAATATTTCCGCCTTTAATTCTGTTGATTCATCGGTTACGGCAATTATTTTGTTTTCAACGGGGGACATATAATTTAAAGCTGCTTCCCGAAAGTCATATTCAATAATATCCTGCACAGTTTTTTCTTCTGCCTTGTTTTCAGGTACTATTTTTTCTGTTGAAATATTTTTCTGTATTGTTTTTTCCGGTGCGGAGCTTTCAAACATCGTTTTTTCCGCAATCACATTATTAAACATTATTTTTTCTGCCGTCGTATTTTCAAGCATTGTTTTTTCTGCCGTAACATCTCCGGGCATTTCTTTTTCCGGTGTCAAATCTTTAAGCATGATTTTTTCAGATTCTGCATTTACAAATGCCTTTTCCGAAGCAGGGTTCTGCTTAACGGACGCAGTATTCTTTCCAAGCAATATTCCCGCTTGTCCGCTGCCGTATGAAAGTTGATTTTCAATTGCTCCGGAATTACCGATGTTCCGGCTCATATCATCAGCTAAAAGATTTGGCGTGAGGAAGTAAATATCCGGCATCCCGCATAGACCTCCGTAATCAATTCTTTTGCCGTCTTCATCTTCTTTCATAATATCCGTTTCATTCAGCAGGAAAGAAGTGTTGTCTCCCGAAAGAATATTATCATTACTTTCGGGCAATTTGACTGAGCTTAATTTTCCCGCCGCATCAATCAGCATATTTGCAAAGCTGCTCTTGTCCGCATTAAATGTATTTCTGATAATATTTTGCGGTACACGGCTCATGGTCACGTTATTTACGTTCATTTTTTCACCTCCTTTCCATGGTAGGGTTAGGACATCTTAAATAGCATATTTGTTAGACATGCTCTTATTAGAAACAAATTCGTCAATAAAGATTTCTTCTTTTCGCATAAATTCTTTATTATACTTTTCCATCTCTTTTTCTTTAAGCTTTTCCAAGCTTGAAATTTCTATATTCATACTTATTATTTCCTGTCTTTTCACCGACATTTTCTTTAACAATATTTCCCTTTCTTCCTCTTTAACTTCAATTTGCTTTAAAATGCTTTCCATCAGCATTTTATAATACAGCATTTCACCGGTAGATATGCTTTTATATGTTTTTTCAACATACTCATTATCGATACTTTTAAATTTTACTTTTAAATTTTTAATATGGTCTTCTATATTTCTGCATTCAAGATTAAGGTTGGTCAGTTCAATTTTTAAATTTTTTAACAACTGTTCTTTTATTTCTAAAATTTTTTGCAGTGAAAAATTAAACTTTTTCATTCTATACCTCTTTTTAATTGTATTTCCAAGATTTGAGGATTTTAAATTTTATCCATTAAATCAATAATTTCATCGAAAGTATATTTGTCATTGACTCCTTGTTTCATAAATGCATTTACATCATCTATTTTTGCTATTGCTTCATCTAATTTTTTGTTTGTTCCTTTTTTGTAAGCTCCTATAGAAATCAAATCATAATTTGCATAATATTCCGCTAAAATGTCTCTGATTCTTTTAGCTTTGCTGTTGTGCTCTTCCGAGGCAATGTCATTCATAAGTCTTGAAATACTGGCATTGATGTCAATTGCAGGATAATGATTTGAATTTGCTAATTTTCTTGTTAAAACTATGTGCCCGTCCACTATACCTCTTACGGTGTCAGATATCGGTTCGTTTGTATCGTCTCCTTCCACCAGCACTGTATAGATGCCTGTTATGGAGCCTTGCGCAAAGTTTCCGCTTCTTTCCAAAAGCTTTGGCAGCTCCGCATAAATTGACGGTGTATAGCCCCTTGATACGGGGGGTTCCCCGGTAGCTAAGCCTATTTCCCTTTGAGCCATTGCAAATCTTGTCAGTGAATCCATCATCAACAGAACATCTTTACCCTTGTCCTTGAAGTATTCAGCAATTGTTGTTGCAGTCAATGCACATTTTACCCTCAGCATTGCAGGTTGGTCCGAAGTTGCTATCACCAATACGGAGCGCTTTAGCCCCTCTTCCCCCAAATCTTTCTCAATGAATTCTCTTACTTCTCTTCCTCTTTCCCCCACCAATGCAATAACATTTATATCAGCCTTAACATTTTTGGCAACCATTCCTAAGAGTGTGCTCTTTCCCACGCCGCTTCCCGCAAATATTCCCATACGCTGACCTTTTCCGATGGTTAAAAGCCCGTCTATTGCCTTTACGCCAAAGCTTAAGGCTTCATTTATCCTGGGTCTTGACAGCGGATTTATATATTCATTGTCCACATAGCAATATTCATTGCTTGTAAATTTTTCGCCGTCATCGATGGGTTGTCCGGTTGCATCTACGATTCTTCCTATCAGAAAGTCTCCTACGGGTATTTTAAGCTTATTATTTGTAGCTGTTACGGTATTGCCTAAACCAATCCCTTTAATATCCTCATAGGGCATCAGCAATACCCGGCCGTCATTTAAACCCACAACTTCCGCCCGCACGGTCTTGCCGGTTGAATCTGTGTTTAATTCACACACTTCACCGATGCTGTACCTGTTGCCTGATGCTTCAATCATCATGCCCGATATTTTTTTCACTTTTCCTATATATGTACAGAAGTCTTCTTTTGTCAGTGTTTCCCGAATATATTGAAATTCATCCTTAACCTGCATTTTTGCTCAATACCATTTCCCTAAGATTATTTAGCTGCGTATCAATACTTGCTTCGACAATTCCATCCTCTGTTTCAACAATGGCACTGCCTTTTTCTAATTTGGCTAAAACCTCAATTTTTACATCCTTTGATATTTCCTTAAGGTCATTTATTAAATCCTTGTCCGCCTGAACGGCTATTACATCATCTTTATCCGAAATATAAACCTTTATCCATTCTACATTGCGGTAATCGCTTATAACACTTCTGATTATTCCCGCTACAACATTGTCTTTTGTGTCAATTTCATTTCTGATTATTTTTTCTGCTATATCTATGGATAGACCGGTTAATTCCGCTTCGTATTTTGCAATGATTTTTTGTTTTTCGTTTTCTGTCCTTTCAATCATTTCAGTTAATTCTCTGAGTTTTTCCTGATTGTTTTCCTGCAGGATTTTTGAAATCTTTTCATATCCGGTTTCATGTCCTTCTTCGTAACCCTTTTTTTTACCTATCTCAATTCCTTCATTATATCCGGCTTCATAACCCTTCTTTTTGCATTGAGCTATTTCCGACCCTGCCTTCAGCTTTGCCGCATTTATTATTTCTGTTGCTTCCGCTTCGGCTTCTTTTAATATTACTTCTCTCTGATTATATATTTCGAACAAGTCCTTCCTTGGAGTGTTTATAACCTGGTACTCCCAGGGAGCTGTCTGCTTGGTACTGTCATAAAACACATATTCGGCTTTAATAATATTAGACAATAATATCATCCTTTCCGCTTTTAGCTATTACCAATTCACCTTCTTCTTCAAGGCGTCTGATTACTGATACGATTCTTTGCTGTGCTTCTTCAACATCTCTTAAGCGTACATTGCGAGTGTATTCTAATTCAGATTTGATTGTGTCTGCCATTTTTGACGACATATTGCTGAATAAAACATCGGCAACCTCTTTGTTTGAACCTTTGATAGACATTACTAAATCTTTGCTGTCAACTTCACGAAGGAATCTTTGAATGCTCATCGGATCTAATGTAACGATGTCTTCAAATATGAACATTCTCATTCTGATTTCATCAGAAAGCTTAGCATCCTTTTTGTTCAGCTCGTCAAATATGTATTTTTCGTTTCCTCTGTCCATATTGTTCATAATATCAGCAACATAGTTTATGCCGCCGATTTCGGTAAAATCAACGGATATCATTGAATTGAACTTCTTTTCCAATTCATCTTCGACATATTTTATAATCTCCGGTGACGTGCGGTCCATTTTTGCAATTCTCTCAACTACATCTATTCTTTTTTCCTTTGGCAACTCCGCGATAACCGCCGATGCTTGGTCTGCCCTTGAATAAGACAATATTAAAGCTATTGTTTGAGGATGTTCATTTTGTATAATTGTTAAAAGATTTTTATAATCGGCTTTTCTTATGAAATCAAATGATTTTGAGCGGAGTGTCTTTGTTACTCTCTCCAAAAGACTTGCAGCCGTCTGTGAGCCGAAAGCTTTTTCAAGCACATTTCTTGCATATTCCAAGCCGCCTTCTGTTATTACTTTTTGCGTAAGACATAAATCATAAAAATCCTTCAAGGTACTTTCCATTGTTTGCGGACTTAAATGCTGAAGTCTTGAAATTTCATATGTTAACTGTTCTATTTCATCTTCTTTCAAAAACTTGTAAATTTTTGATGCATCGTCGGCACCAAGAGAAATAATAATTGCCGCAGCTTTTTGTTTGCCTGTTAATTTTTCTGCCATATTAATCATCTCCCTTAAGCCAAGTTCTGACAAGCTGTGCAGCTATTTCCGGATTAGATTTTGTGAACTCTCTAAGTTGTTTCTTTATAGCTTGTTCCTGGGTTTCCTGAACCTTGATTCCTTCCTTTATGTCCTCCCACGAAAATTCCGTCGTGTCTGAACTTACCGCTGCTTCCGGAATATCCGCTTCCTTTTTCTTTCTTCTTTTATTTACTATAAAAATTATAACAAACGACAAGATTGCAATTAAAACCAATGCCGCACCGCCATAAATCAGTAAATCTCTTAATTGCATCTCATTCTCAGCAGGGTCTGCCGCAACGGGAACCGACGGCTGATTAAAATCATAAAAGACCATATTGTTCAGAGCAATGTTTTCGATTCCTATGCCTGCCGAAAAGGCTATAAGCTCTCTGACTTCTTCTAATTCTTCGTCCAGCTTTGAGGAATAAATATTTTACGCAATAAAAATATGTTGAAAAGACTGAAT
>ENA-UOOM01000880-UOOM01000880.1-fermentation-metagenome-genome-assembly--contig:-NODE-880-length-31733-cov-7.545015_pt1 | contig 31733 bp, 43 predicted proteins | sample MGYA00245781_ERZ724031 | MGnify/ENA primary metagenome ERZ724031 (study PRJEB28704, sample SAMN03018317) | fermentation metagenome | biome: anthropogenic terrestrial biome; feature: soil; material... | reverse complement strand
GCCCGAAAGATCACGGCCTTCGAGATTCTTCATTCCGCCGAGGTCAACATCGACATCTGCGGCTTCGTATTCGTTGTTGAAGATTACGTCGTCAGCTTCAATTTCGTCCCAGTCTTCCAGGATCTCATTGTAGAGCCAGTAAGTCACATCAGCTTCGAGCTGGCCTGCGCTATCATCTGTAATGATGACTTTTACCAGGTACTCTGTCAGATCGTATGTAACTCCGCCGAGCATGCCGGCTTCTTCTTTAATCAGATAGTAATAGGTTCCTTCCTCTCCATCGGAGAAGGTCAAGGTTGTGAAGTCAAAGTATTGGCCGACATTTTTGACTGTCTCGATCAGAGTGCCTTGGGCGCCTGTGCTGTCTGAGTTGTATAGACCGAACTCAAACTCATCGTCCGCAAGATCACGGCCTTCGAGATTCTTCATTCCGCCAAGATCGACATCGACAGGTTCAGCATCATAGGTGCAGGTATTAATTATCTCGCTGTCATCGATTTGACGATGTTCATGGACAAAATTCCCCTGAAATATTAATGACCAGACATTAGTTTTCTCAAATTCTATGTTGGAATCAGCGTGGAATGTAACATTGTCGTCAAAACTCGTTTTGGTCCCGGATACTTTAACGAAACCGGGAATGAATTTAATTGTTTTTGGGTTACCATAGCCAGGCGCATTTTTCCCATTCAAAGATTCAATGATGATAGCCTTTTCAGAATCATCCAGTCCGGTTTGACTCCATATTAAAGCTTCGTTGCCATTTGTTACTACAACGATTTGGTTAATATCGATGGGAAATAGAAGATTATTATTGGGTGAATATTTCGTCCATGCTCCCATTGCATCAGACACTGTCGTAATGACTGGCTGAGTTATGGACTTTGAATAAAAGGGAACAACTTCTTCATCGATGGTAAATGTGGAATCTAATGGATATTCGGATAAATCGAATTGATATTTCCAATCTTTAGCGGCATCAGTTGTGAACGTCTTTACGGGTGTATTTCCACCATCCTTATAAAGATAGATGTCAAGCGTGTCGGGACGCTTTCCTGCAGCGTCATCATTATCTTCCCAGGTCTTCACTCCTTTGAGCAAATCCTGTTCCTGAGCGGTATTGGTGGGTGATCCCCCACCCGTTCCTTCTGCAAGAATACTCCTTGGCAAAAATGTGCTGATCAACATTGATATGAGCACCAATATTGCCAATACTGCATTTAATGATTTTTTCCTAAACATGATGTAACCTCCGTGATTTTGAAGCTGTTTGAGACGTGACACTCAACAAACTTCTAAAAATGTCTTCGCTTATAAGCTAAAGCGATCTGCTTTGCCGCAAAAGAACTGTAACCATATGTACACATTCCCGTAATTTAACTTGTAAATATACTAGAATATATTTCATTATTTTATGTTGATATTATCTTTAACAATATATGACGTATTTTTCTGATATTGAATAACCACTTGTGATATCAAACTGGCTTAAATATATTTTTTCAAGATTATTGTTTTTAAATGAAATATTTTTTAGCTAAAATATCTTTGCTGGAAATTTATGGATGATTATTGCATTTATAAATGTAATTGTGTTTTTTTGTTGTTATATATTTTTGTTTAATGTTATTTTATTCGGGGATTTTCATGCTGAAATGTTGTTCGCAAACGAGATTTAAAATTAAAAAAGTAATATTAGAGGACATAAAAAAGACCACGATTTCTCGCAGGTCCAATTTGTTATTACATCTCGTAATAAATACAATGCATCATGAAGCTGAGGGAACTAAACTGAATTTTACAAATTTTGCTAAATAGTATCTTACACTTCCTAAAATAGAGCTATCCTGAATCTCAAGCAAACGATGCAACAATTATCGTGCAAGTAAAAACTCGCAAATTTCCAGTTTCCGGGCACAAAAAAAGACCACGAAATCATATCCATTTCGCAGTCTCATGTGTCAGAGAGAAACTCATCATTGTCAGGAGAAAAACTCAACATTTATGGTTTGTCCTAAATAAGAAAGCCATCCGTTGATTAGGATGGCTTTTGTGTGTGGCTCCCCTCGCCAGAGCTCATCCGAACCATTCACTTGTGCAGATCTTTCTTGGTGCTCACAGTCTAGCACATTGCTAAGGGCGATCACACGATCGCCCTTTTTGCCGTCGAGCTCTAAACCTCTGGCAAATCCGTAGCAATGCTTGTCAATATAGACAAGATGCCCGCCAGTAGCGATGCGGACAGGACAGTGAGCCAATCTACCTCAGATATCAAAGCCGATGCCCCCATCATGGCGACTGCCGTCTGTGCTATAGTCCTCACTGCTCTATTGAGAGCTGCTTTCATAAAATCCCTAAAACACAATTTAATTTGCTTCATCTTTTTTTTTACCCTTTCTTTAAAATAACAGGCTCAGCAAAAACCCAGCTGCACCCGCCACTATGAGCCTGATTATCTCCGTGACGATCAGCTCCCAGCGCTTGCCAGGAGCAGCTTCTAAACAATCTATTTTCTGGCTGAGCTTAGCTGAGCTTTTCTCAAGCTGTCGCATGCCCACCGCCATCTCGCTGACTGAGATAGCTAAGTTGTTGACGCTCTGGGTCAGGGAGTCCAATGCATCTATCCTTTTGTGAGCCGACTTGGCAGACTCCTCCACCTTCGCAATCCTCTCCGCTTGATCTAAGCACGCTTTACAATCCACGCTCTTTCTTGTCCTCTCTGTGATCGCTTCCATTTTTTGTACCTGCTTCTTAGCTTATTTAACGGACTGTCTCCACAAAGTCCGTGCTGATCCAGCCGTCCTGCTTCGCCAGCTTGCCCCAGCCTGACTGCTCCTCGCTGATGTCTACTACCTGCCCAAAATTGAGCGCCCCGATCTTCTTGCCGTTGGCTTTGTCTCTGATATTTAAGCCAGCCGTAGCCGTTACTCTGACCGTCCTTGCTGTGGTCGTCTCCCTGTCCTCGATTGTCGCAATAAAAGGCTCGATGCCTTGCTCTTTTTTGAGCGCCTTAAAGTAGTCCAGCTTAGCCATATCTGCCAGCATCTTGTCGGCGTATGCTTTGGTCTTAAAAGCTCCAACCTGCACCCGATATATCGTGTCTGTGGACGGTGTCGGCTCTGGCTTAGGAGCAGGCTTACCTTTTTGATAGCTCGCTACCTTTTTAACAAACTTATCCCAGTGCGGCAGGATAAAGTACGGGCAATTCTTTCTCGCTCCTGTGACGATCTTGTCAGGCTGACCCATCCAATAATTGTGCGTCCTTAAAGCTGCCGTAGTCAAGCCTAAAGTGTCTAGCACCCATGCTGCCAGCCTCGCTCCGTTGTCCTCGCCCTTGGCGCCGATGATCTCAATGCCGATGCTCTGGATATTGCCTTGCCCGCCTGCGTGCCAAGCTACTCTATCCAGCTCGATCAGCTGCCAAGCCTCCGCACTGTCGACGTAAAAGTGAGGTCGCACTGTGCCCATATTATCATTGGGGTACGTAGCTCTTGTATACTGCTCCGCCATGGTCGTGCCCTTAGCCTGATTGATCTCGCCTGTGTTGTGGATTGTCACCAAGAGCGGATTCAGCTTCCTCTGGTCTCTAAAATAATTGCCGTTCTTTCTCTTTGCATTGAGCGGGATTATCTTTTCGTTTAATTTCACGCCATTTACTGTCGTTGTTTTATCTGCTACTAAAAATGCCATATTTATTTTCCTTCTTTCTTTTTATATCGCCTCTTGGGGCGGTTGCGTGCTCTGCTTTCTTCATTTTTTTTAGACTGCCGTCCACGCAGACCAAACCCCACCATTTTTCCGCCGCAAATATAAGCCGTGGCTGGCGTAGGGCATGGCTAGTTGCACGCCAGCTGCTGGGTATGAGTGATGCATGGTTATCACATAAAAAAGTCCGCTGCTGTCGAGAGGAAAGTTGGTACCATCTGCGAGCGCAAAAGGATGAACGATGTCATTAGCGTTAACTGGGGTTGTGAAAATAACGTTTAGGCGCTGATCTCTGCGAACAACCAAATTCATGTCGACTTTGACACCATCAAAGTAAGTGTCACCTTGCACATCAAGCGCCCTGCCCGGCTCGGGTATCTTGCCTATGCCGATGCCGTCCTTGCCCAGCACCAGCGGAAAACTCGCCGTCGATAGCTTGCCCGTCATGGTCACCGTCTTAAAGTCGTCCTTGACGACTATCGTGACATTGTACGCTTTTGTCTCCAAATAAATCATCGACGGCGAGTAATTGTACAGCGTTGACGTGGCGCTGCCAGGGTTGTAAGTCTGATTGACTGCCGTCGACGTGCCACTGCTGCCATCGACGGGCACTGTCCGTATCGTTACATTAAATGCATTGGTCGTGCTCCCCCCTGACGTGATGGCAGGCACTGTGAGCCTCAGCCGCACCTGCATCGTGTCCTGCGGGTCATTGCCGCTCTGTGGTCTTTGAGCATGGATCAGCTGAGCCGACAAGCCGCCATATGCTGCCACGCTGAGACTGCTCGTGTAAGTGCCGACTCGCCCTCGCTTGTCTGTTACTGTGATCGTGATCGCCTGTGAGCCGCTGCCTGTTGGCACAAAGCTCGCAGGATTGCCTGTGGACGATGCCGCCCCCAGCTTGACAGTAGCAGCGGATATGGTCGTGCCTCTAGGGATTGCTCTGCTGTAGCTGATCTTGACCGTGCTTATATTTTGCACTGCATACGATCTGCTAAGCCCCGATATCGCACCTGTCGGCGTCGTGATTGTCGTGCTCACTCCTGAGATGGTCGGCTTGATATCTGCCAAGATCGTGTAGGTTGCAGTCTTAGTCCTTGTACCGATAGTCGTTGTGCCTAACCTAGTAGCAACAGTGATTGTCGCTGTGCCTGATGTGCTGGTAGGCAGCTTGTCCAGCAAAGCGTTTCGCTGAGCTACCGATAGTGCAAAAGTGTTAGCCCCATTGACACCTCCTGTCCAGCTTGCAATCGCCGTACCGCCTAAGCTTAAACTTATGGTATGCGTAAAAGCCGTACTCTTGACATCAAGCGTCACGCTTATTGAGGTACTGCTGCTGTTAAAATTGCTAAAAGCCGTGATCTCGCTCACTCGAGGTATTGTATCAAGCGTAAAAGTCACGCTCGGAAAATTAACATAGGTTTGGCCAGTCGATCGATTGTGTCTGCCTGAAAGAGTAAAAGTCCTCGCCCCGCTGCTATCATGCGCAAGCGTCTTGCTGTAAGAGCCGAGCACATGCGTGCCTGCTCCAGGATTTTTGATATTTGGATTAGGCACGCTATAAGTCGTGCCGTCGAGCACGATCTGGCTGTAGCTGTTGCTGGTATAACTGCCGTAGCTTGACGTAAAGGTAGCGCATAGCTCCGCTTTTACCGTGCTCGTGTTATTAGCTACATTTTGTGTGGCACTCCACCTTATAAAATAGTAGTGCGTATTATCGAATAAATATTTGCCTGGCAGTTGTCCTGATAGCGCCATCAGCTCTCCCCTCCTGTGTATCTAAAGACGGTAAATTCCGTGCCCCATTTTTCCTGCGTATGATTGCCTGCCTTCAACGCATTCACCACCTCCGCACTGTCGATAAAGAGCTGCTGCCCTGCAAAATACGACGTGACGACGCCATCATTAAAAAACGACAGTTGCTCCTGCGACCACGTTGTCACGGGCACTCTGACCCCATCCGTCTCAATGTACATGCTGATTTTATCAGGCTCGATCACGAGGTGATTTTCGTACGGCAAAATGCGGTCACCCGTCTCAGTTATCGCCGTCTCGGCGTCTGCCCCAGACTCAAGGACGACTAGATCGGCCGTGATCTTGTGAGCGCTGATAGCCCGCATCACCAGTAATCCGTGCTGATCATAGCCGTACCGCCAAGACGGCAAACCCTCGTTCCAGCCTGTATCTGTCCAGACGCGTGTGCCGGGTTCTGGATAGTATTCAATCACCTGTGACGATTCCAGGGTCGGCGCGTCATGGTAGTACAAAATAAATGATCCGTCAGCGTTATTGATTTTGGTTGAGAACATTCCCGAAGCGTTAGCTACTGATTGATTCAGTTCAGCGATCGCCAAAACCAGCGAGGTTACATGGCGCTGTAAATCAACTGCTGACTCACTCGCTACCTGTGTAGCGATCGATGCGGTCATGGCGTCAAGCGATGGTTTCATTCTGCCCAAAACTATTTGCGTGTATTCTTTGCGCAGAGCGTCCCAGTCATAAGCGATTACACGATCGTCGACTGTGTATGATTCGTATTCCAACCGGACATCATCGCCCAGCGATACGGTTTCCAACCATGCATAATCCTTGTATTCTTCCGTGTTCCGCAGTTCAGCAAATCCGATTTCCACCGTCAGTAGTGGTTGGTCAGCGCCATGTAGGTATAGTTGTTCGATCCGGTTTCTAACTTCCGCTTGCGCCGATTCCAAGGTTGGGTACGGGATTACCTCATCAACTTCTGCGCCCACTTGTATGTCGCCGTAGTGGATCGACAAGCAATGAGGGACCGGTGTTTGATTGATGCGAGGGCTGTCAACATACACTTCTGGCAGTAGTAGTGTGCCGCCCGAAGCGCCCAGAAAGGTAGGGATTATCCGGTTTACGATCCCGCTATCGTCAATCATCGCTTCGAACGCTGTTAAATTCTTACCAAACAAAACTTCATAGCCGTTATCAGCGCCCAACCGGTTGAGCATGTTGACCGTGTAATTATCCCGCTCAAGCTCACCGCCCCAGCGTGACAAGAAAGATGTTTCGTGGTTGCCGATCATGGACGCCAGAACTGATTTCCTGACCATGCGAGCTGATGCAACGGTTGAAATGTTTGATGTTCCGGTAAACCTGCGCTCGCTGATGCCTGCTTGAACGATGTCCGGCCAGACAGCGGATCCGGCGTCTGACCACTCACGGTCGGTGATGATGTCTTTTGCCAAGTCCTGCGTGATGTGCCAGCCGAAAGCCGATGATGTTTCCATGTTCTTTACAGGCTTTTCCAGCCGGAATAGTTGCGCGCCGTTGGCGTCCTCAAGCTCGACAATCACGCCAGCTTGCAAGTCATAGTCAGCTTGTACCCGACAACTATACTCGCCGTTGATCTCTTGATGTATCGTCGCAACCGTGGCGTGGATCACGTCGATCAATGCGCCAGCAGATGAAAATAACTTAATCATTAAATCCACCTCTGGTTAGGATAAACCGTCATAGTGCCATTTGCGGTGATCGTCAGGCTTGTAGCTACCTCGAACAAATTGCCGGTCATTCTGCCAAATGCGTTGCCCGCGCCGTCATAGACCAGCCCCAGATGATTGTCTATTACCAATGTTCCGGTCACGCCAGTCACAGTGATGTCGTTAACCGTTACTGTTCCGGTTGCGGTGATCTCGATCCGCGGCTTACAAGGCTCGTTGCCTGTGTTTTCTAAGACAACGGTTGCGCCGGTCAGTGATTCTTCGGTTGCTAATCGCTTTAATGGTTGCGTTGTGTACCTCGCATTAATCCGATACCATTTTCCGCCCTCAACTGATGCTTCTATAATTTCATCGGCACTAACGTCGTAAACAAAACCTGCATCGTTATCAAATTCAATCTGCGTTGCGTTCCGAAGCGCTTCCAATGCGGCAGGGAGATCGGAGCCGGAACAGTAAAGCTCTGGCTCCTTTGTGTAACTTTCGTAATCGCCATCCCACCTGGTCAGGTGTCCGTTTCTGCCTGGGATAACGATGTGCCTGACCCTCTTCTGTGCTTTGACTACTGGCGGCATGGTCAGCAGGTATAAACCATAGTCGGATATGTCTGTGCCGTTCAGTTTCATGCCATTGCCCCTTTCGCCATAAGTCCTTTGCGTCGTTCCGCCTCGATGTACTGCGCTAATTTGCGCTTGTCGCTATCAGCGGCGGGCATGTCGTTCAGGTAGATGTAATAATTCGCCGGCGCTGTCGATTGTAATTGTCCTGAACCGTAAGCAGAGTCAGCGGCAAAGTTGCTCATGCTCGATGAACCGACTGCGTTGAATGCCAGTTCCGATTCAAAAGAGCGTGTTGCCAGATTGCCCATCTCGTCCATTGCGTTTGCGACAGGCTTCAAATTGTCCTCAATACCATCAGCTAGACCGGCAGGGATCCAGTGACCTACGTCATCGCGGAACAACTTTGCAGGTGATCCAATACCGAAGAATTTTTTGATCTTATTGACAACCCCGCTGAAGAATCCGCTAATCTTGTCCCAGAGCCAAGCACCAGCGTCTTTGATACCGTTCCACAGCCCTTTAATGAGGTCCAGGCCAACTTGAGCGAACGCTTTGACACCCTTGCCCAGAGCTTTAACCATGCTTGTGATGATTTCGGGCATCGCTTTAACTAGCTCCACTATTATCTTCGGTAGGTTTTCGATTAGTGCTATAAGTAGGTCGACGCCTGCTTGGATGATCAAATCAATGTTCCCTATCAGCGCATCGACAATACCAGTGATAATTTTTGGCATTGCGTCCATGATCGTTGATATTATCTGCGGCAGTGCGTCTATCAGTGCTATGAGCAAATCGACACCAGCTTGGATGATCTTGTCAATGTTGCTTAACAGCGCATCGATAATGCTATTGATGATTTTCGGTAGTGCTGCAACTATCGTTGATATTATTTCCGGTAGAGCTTCAACGAGTGCAACAAAAAGCTGTATGCCAGCTTCAATGATAAGCGGCAACAACTCGACTATGGCCCCAATAATGCTGTCTATTATTTCCGGTATTTTCTCGACTATAACTGGTATCGCGGCGATTAAACCTTCTGCCAGTCCCTGTATCAGTTGCAAAGCTGCATCGATTAGCAGTGGGATATTGTCAATCAACGTAGTAACGATTGTCATGATAGCTTCGGCTGCCACAGGTATTAGTGTGGGCAAGGCCTCTGCTAGTCCGGTTATAATGTCTGCGAGGGCCTGTGCTCCCGTTGCAATCAGCGTCGGGCCTGCTTCCGCAATTATTGTCACAATGATTGTCGGCAGCTGGCTAATAATGTTCGCAACCATTGGCAGCAAGTTGTTGCCAAATGTAATAACAGATTCCGTTAAATTTGCCAAAGGCTCATCAAGGCTGTTGCCCAGTGCCATTTCTGCTAGCAGGTTTTGCCAAGAGGCCTTCATCATGCCAGCTGATCCTGTCAACGTTTCTTCCGCCTCAATCGCGGTTGTACCTGTGATTTCTAATTCTTGTTGGATCGCGTGAACAGCCATAAAAACATCGTCCAGGTTTTTGATGTCGTATTCGACACCCGTAAGTTTTTTGGCATCTTTCAACAGCCGCTCCATTTCTGTTTTTGTGCCACCATAGCCTAGCTTAAGGTTATCTAACATAGTATAGTTTTGCTTAGCAAATCCCTGATAGGCGTTCTGGATGTCCTGCATTGAGGTGCCCATCTTGTTGGCATTGTCGGCCATGTCTACCATTGCAGTATGGGCAACATCCGCAGCTCCTTCGGTGTCACCTGCCATTGATTGCAAGAGCGACGCAGAAAACGAAGTTACGTTCTGCATATAGTCGTTGGCAGACACGCCAGCGGTTTTATAAGCGCCCTTGGCATAACCAATAACCTTATCTGCAGAATCCTTGAATAGGGTCTCGATACCGCCGATGCTTTGCTCTAAGTCGCCGCCAGCGGTTATGGCGTCTTTAATTATTTTTCCTATCCCGACAGCAACTAACGTTTTTCTGAGCATTCTGCCAAAACTTGATCCTGTTTTTCTTCCGGCAGATTCACCGGCGCTTGTTGCTTCGGGGCCTAGCGTTTTTGCAATCTCACCTGATATGCCTTTGGCAGACGGTATTATTTGCACATAAGCTTGGCCTAAGTCTGTTGCCATTTATCTGCCTCCTTTTGTAGCAGTCGTTGTCTTTCCTTCTCGTAGTCCTCGCCAGACAAAAAGCTAATCGTGTCGCTCTCTGGCTTTTCGAACGCGCTCAATAATGGCTTTGGCTGGTTCCTTCCATGCTGACCATCCTTTGTTTGCATCCAGACTAGGACGGTAAGCCTATCAACAATAGCAGCCATCATCATCATTTCCGGCGACACTTTTGATTCGCTCAATTTGATTTTGATACGACTGTCCGGCCGCAAGCCGACGGCTAAAGAGGCTACCAGTTTGGCCGGCAACCTCTTATAGTCGCAGATGTGATATGTTTCTGCAAAATCACATACTAGCGCATCTTCATCGGCGTTGATCATGCCCGCGAGGACTAAGAGTTTTTTGTTTTTTGACTAGACGAAAAAATGTCGTTGAACTCCTTGAAAAGTGCGGAGGTCTTTACTCTTCCTTCCTTCTCAAGTAGGTTGTCCTTCAACTTGTCGAATCCATCCTCACCTAAGAGAATTTCGAAACCGCGGCTCAACCGCCAAATTTTGTTCTCATCGACTTCGCCCAGGATCTCGACCAGCTCCCAGTCATCAAACAAATCAACATCAATCTTGAACTCGAACCCTTGTCCGGTTTTACCTGTTATATACTTTGTTTCTGCCATCCGGTCAACCCTCCTATGCCGCTGCGTAAATTGCCACTACTGTATCCGTTGTCGGGAAGGCGTAACCTGCAAGACCGCTTATTTTAACTTTAACATCGCCTTCTGTTGGTTCAGTGATTGCCAGGCTCCAATTCTTACCCGAACCAGTCAATACGCCCTTAGTCGCAGCTCCTGTATCGGAGGTAATCGTGATATGTGATGCTTGCAAGCCTACTACATCTACGTCAAATACAAATGCTATGGCAGTTGAATCAGCCACTTCCGTTGTTCCACCACTTTGTTCAGCTGTAAAAGTCACTGCAACCGGTGTTACCGTTCCAGGTTTCTGTATGTACTCGTAGTGAGTATTGCCATCTGCATCAGGCATGGCTTGTACCGTGGTCTCGTAACCGACAGCGTCGTTGTCGACATAAGCAATCTCACCTATTTCCGTTACTTTACCATTCGGGATTACTACACGCTTGAGCAGTCCGCCTTTTAGAATCATATCTACCACGAGCACATGCTCATCCAAATCTGAAGCATTTGCCTTGATGGTGATCCCTGCCTCGGTTGACAGATCGCCGGATACGTTGTTTGCACCATAGACCTGTTTTAGTACATCTACGTTCGTAGCTTCGATTAATTTGTAAGAAAAGGTATCAGGTCTGCCAGTCTGAACGGACAAGACTGTATCTCCACCCCACGCTTTTATTGCTTCAGTTTCGGGACTGTTTTCGTTCGTAAGTCCATCTTCTGAGACATAACCGAGGCTTTTATATGCTGCGGCTAAGGCCGTTTTTGCATCTGTAGGCAAAGCCGTACCAAGCGGAGCTGTGTATATTGCACCCCCGACCTTCGGCTTTCCATAAGTTACTTGAGCTGTTTCCATATTTGATCTCCTATCAATAATGATTAATGTCAAATACCGCTTGGTAGCGGTAACGTTTGGTGGCTGTGTCAGTAAAGTTGTAGTCTGAGTTCAGCCGGACTCTTGCGATCTCATTTAGCTCGATCAAGCTATCAACTGCCGCTTTGGTTTGCTCATTTAGTGCTGCTGCCTCATAGAGCGATTCAGCATAAGACTGAAACGCGAAAGTGGATGATCCCAGACGGTTTGATCTGCCGGAACCTGTCTTTTCAAGCAACACATATCTGTCTGGCTTTGTTTCTGGCTCCTCCAGAAAAACAGGCACAGATAGCTTTGTTTTTAAGTGATTCAAAATTGTTAATTCGATCATCACCTCACCGCCTTTAGGATTGTGTTGTTCTCAATGTTGTCCCTATTGGCTTCATAAGTTTCTGCACTTACCATTGCATTCGCACGGTTTTTTCCGACATAAACATCCTGCGTGTATCCATCTCCGCAGCGGTTTCTTATTCCTGTTGCGTATTCCTGCAACACTTCTTGCATTGCGCTTGATCGCATGAGCTCAGCAACGCCTGAACGATTAAGTTTAATTTTGACATTACTCATACCGCTCAACCGTTACTTTCTTGTTCCAACGCAAAGGTATCATGTCTTCGATTCCTTCTAACGGAATGCCGAACACTCTCCATCTCTTGCCAAAAAACCTAACTTCTTGATTTTCCCAATCGTGAGTGTCCCCTTTAGGGATCGCCAGCGTATACACCGCTTTGCGGCCTGTCAGACTTAAGGTGTTGACCACATCATCACTAGATGTTGGACTAACCAGCACATTATCAACGTCGATCTCCACATCGCCGTAAACCGGTGTTCCGAACGGATCAGTTTCGATCACTTTCCTATCGATTAGGGTGACTGTGATTCCTTTAATCCGTGCCATAAAAATCAACCACCCCATAGCGTTGTCTGCGTAGCCCCAGCCGCGAAAGTTCCGAGTTCTTGATAAACAACCCGCCGCCAGGCACTAAGTAACTGCCTGACCACGAATAGCCAAGCGCTGATTCGCTCGTTTGCGTCATTGGTTCATTTTCGGTCGATGTCAATAATGTTCTTGAAACTATATCAACAACAACCGATTTCAGAACGTTCGCAAACACGGAATCAAGCGCCATTTCATCAAGATCCCTGCCCGCTTTCTTTGCTTCAATCCTCAAGCTGTCAGAAACCGCCGGCAACAGGGCAGACGCTCTGGTTAACTCGTCCGGCGTTAATGCACGCCAGAGGTTGATTACGTCCTGTGTAGTTGCAAAATCTGCCATGACTGCCTCCTTAAAAGGAGAGGGGGCTGAATCCAGCCCCCTCGGTTAAGATTAGGATGCTTTAATATCTGCCGCTTTAACCTCGACGGTTCCGGCCTTGACAGTCTTGCCATTAGCTGCAACTGCTTCAACCACTACCAGTTTGTCACCGGCACGGACAGCAATTTCATCGCCTTCGGTATAGTCGGCCCAGCCTGCTGTACCATCAGCAACAACATCGTTCAGACGCGGGACTTCTCCGTTGATCTTAATCAGCAGCTCGTTAGCCGCGCCAGTATCTTCGGTGACTGCTACCTTAGTTCCGCCTACAAGAGTTGTCGCCTTAGTTAGCGTCAGAGTAAGCGCGGCTGGAGCGGGTTCAGCAACGATGCGTGAGAACGCGCTCGGATCGATGATGCCCCAACCGAGGAACAGTTCGCAACGGATATAGACCTGGTTATGACCTTTCAGGTCGCCAGCTTCGGCGTCATTGTCCGGATTACCGTACTCAATAACTTCCATTGGGATCTCCTTGGCGTAGCCCCAGCGGAACGCAGAGAAGTCACCAATGATAGCACGTCCAGAATCGGCGGTCATGTCAGAAACAGTGCGGTTGATGTCAGTCCTTAGCCCGTTGATTGATTCAGGATTGGCACCCCATGCCAGTTCCGGATAGCGCTTAGGGCCGTTGACGCTTGACAGTGTAGCCGCAAGCGCTGTAGCGAACGACGGAGCCATGATAAGTCCGTTAACGTCATAGCCGGCCGCCTGAATCTGTGCAACAGCCGCCTCGATGTTGGCGTCAGCGTCGGGATTAGCAACATTAAAAGGAACTGTCTGTATTACAGCGGTGTCAAAATTGTTGTTGCCGATAACTGTTGAAGCAAGGCCTGTGCGCGGGTTTACACCGTGCAGTGCCATCAGGTCAAGACCGCGAGCCGCTTTAGCCGCGAAGCCCTCAGCAAACGCTTGTAATAGTCCTAATCCGGTTTCCTCGTCAGCGTACATAAATTCGTTAGAAACACGTGCGCCATACTCGATTTTGATCGGGACGATTGTTTTTGGTGCAACGGTCACGCCGCCGTTCGATTTTGCACCGTTTTCTGCAACAACATCAATTTCTTTGTCGAGAGTGAACGTAAACTCTTTGTTGCCGTTAAAAGCAACCGGGATCTTCTGCGAAAGTTTAGCAAGTGAAGATTTGCCAGAAACCTGACTAATCAATCCGCCTACTAGTTTTTCAGGGAACAATGTGCCTTTTGAAAGTACTGCCATGATTTATTCTCCTCTTAGTCCGCTTAATAGCGATTTGAATTCTTGTTTTTCCGAATTGCCCGCCGGCGGTTCGGTTGACCGTAGCGGGGGTGGTGATTGTCGTTGGACAAGCTTCATAATTGATTCAGCATCGGCGCGGATGGCGGCTTCATCGTCGCCCGCAAGTCTGCCCGCAAGCTCGAACGGAACACCCATCTCGTAAGCGATTCGCGATTTCAATGCGGCGCTCTCGAACGTGGCAACCTTGCCGGTCAGTTCTGCGATCGTCTGATCCTTTGCGGCAACCTCATCAAGCGATGCGTTCAATTCTTTTATTTGCTTGTCGCGTTCTTTTAGTTCGTTGTTTTTTGCGTTGAACTCGGATCTCGGTACGAACTCTTTTCCAACTTCGGCTTCAATCGCCTTGATGAGTTCTGCGCCGTTTTCAAGTTCGCCTAGAATTTTTGTTAAGTCCATTTGGTGTCTCCTTTTCCGCTTTCCTTTTTGTCGAGCCAGTCCTCGTATTGCGGTGCCACACTATCCAGTGGCCGGTAATTTTTTGTATTAAGAAAGCGACCGCTTGACCGCTTTAATACCTAATTTTCTGTTTGACAGCAGGTTTTGCATCGACACATAACCAATGCGCAAGCAAGATGCTGTCCATCAACGCTACGTCATAGTCTTCCACTTGAGATCGGTAGCCAAAACCTCCGGCGGACCCTATCGGACGCTTGTCGCTGTTTGTAACGACTTGTTCAAGAGACGGCTGACCCTTATGACAGAGTGTCTTCTGATACACTGCCTGTTCAAACGTCGAATTGGCAAGCACCACTTCTTTGACGGTAGGCAAGATCGGCGGTTTCAGCCGAGCTTCTTTCATTTCCTTTGCGAGCAACCCCTGACCGCTTGCACCATCGATCGCAACACTTTGGACGTCCGCCGTTTTTAAGAAGGCCAGAATCCAGTTGTTACCGTTTCGGACTGACTGACAATCAAGCGATTCAACAAAGACTTTCCCGTCTGTTGTCTTTACGGCGATTGACATAGCAACGTTTGTTCCGTCATTCCCGTATTTGATACCGACAAATAATTTGCCGGTCAATTCCGGCAGTCGATCCGTTTTCAATTCGGCCCATTCGGTTTCCGATATAGCCGACTTCTGATTATATTTCAACCAGAGCCCAAGTCGCTGGATATTAAAGTCGATCGCATCTGTACCAACCTCATCAGCCACGGCACGCTCGGTCAGTTTATATCCTAACGAGGGGTTTGTCAGATACCAGAGCTCGCGGTCGTTAACGTCCGATTCCTCTTCAACCGACCATTCTGCCCAGCCGGTGTTTTCTGATTCGCCGAACAGGGTTCGCTTCCGCAGATCAGTGAATACCGTTCCGCTCGATATCGGCGTCGGAGGTGTTCCGCACATGAGCGTCATTGGATTTTGGCTGTCAGACACGACGTATTTCAGCGCCGATTCCTGATCGTTTGTGTACTCCTGTGCTTCATCAATGATCAAGATGTCAAATCCTTCACCAAGGCCACCACTACTCGACCGTGTTCGGAAGTCAACACGGCCTCCGTTTGGTGTTTCGATCTGCTCACGACCGGTTGCTTTGAGCGACGTATATTCGAGTTTTGCCTTGTCTAGCAGTTCACAAAGACGCTCCCAAGCCATATGCGATGTTGTCGTTCGGTGTGCCGTGTGTAGGACTTTCAGTCCTTCTCCAAGCGCCCACATTTCAACGATCGCTACAATCTCGTTTTTGCCGTTTCTCCGAGGGACCGAATATCCGAATTTCGTGTGCGTCCAAAGATCATCCTCGTTTTTGCCCAGGATGTCTTTTGACAGCCGCTTTTGCCATTCATAGGCTTTTCGGCCACTTAGCTCATACAGCTCGACGGCCAGTTCATATTCACTTCTGACAGAAGGACGGATGAGCGATTGAGTCGGATTCTGGTTTCCTATTCGCTTACTCATCTGTTACCACCAAGCTTTGCCGGCACCCGAAAGCCTCTCTGTTTTGCCAGTTCTTGGCGTATAGTCAATGACGCATCTGCACCGCTCGTGTCTGCGCCAAACATCGTCCGGCACGTTCGGATATTCATATGTTCCAGCCACTTCTCTACACCATTCACAAGCGCCAGATTCTGGTGTTCTGGTTACGCTAGCAGGCAGTCCAGACTTGCCTTGAAAATCAAGGTTGGCCTTGATGGTTTCATCCACTACAGATTGACTAAAATTAATAACCGGCTCATCCAATACCCATGCGACATTATTAAAGTTATCTGCGTTTGATACCTTGTCTACCAGCCCCTTTATTCTGTCTTTGTTCAGTTTTGGCTTAACCGCCTTGATTCCAATATTCGCCTGTTTATTTAAGCTGCTCTGCACGGCCTCGGCAGCGGTGGATATAAGTTCATGGTTCTTTGTTAGCGTCTCGCTCAATATCCGGTCTGCTATGTTGTAGTACATCCGTCCGTCCGGCAGTGTTTCGGCGGTAATCGTGCGTTTGAACACGCTTGCCAGAATCCGGCCGACCTCAGCCGCGTACTGTTGGGATTGAACGTGCGTAGCTGTTCCGGAATTAATCAACTTTATTAGCTCCTGGATCAAGCTGTTCGATTTCATGTCTTGGTTGAATTCATTCCGTATCTTCGTCGTCAAAGAAGGGACTATATCCTTCGCCAAAAGTCTCACCTCCAGAACTTCCTTTAATACCTGTCAGGTCTCGCAATGATTCACTGTCGAAGTAACCAGGTATCGCGGTGTTAATCTTTATCGCTCCGTCGCCGACAAGAGACAGGGTCGAAGCGTCCGGTTCAAAAACCGGCTCCCATTTTGGTGTGGTCAGATACAGCTGTTGCCGCCGATATGGAAAATCATCTCGCAAACAGGCAGCGAGGTACCCGACATTTAAGAATCCACTGCCGAAGTTCCTCTGAGCTTTTTTTGCAGCGACCCGGAGCGTTTCATGCGAGGCCTTTATCGCCTCCGCACTAGACGGATTATCAGACACAAATCCTAGGTCATCCAGTGTCAATCCAGTCTCTCCAGCAAATCCAGACGCGGCCGTCCGGAGCTGTTCAGTAAACGGCGACATCGACGGGGTCGTGAATTGACCCAGCTTTGGGCTTTCCCCCTGGTCGTCTTTTGTAAACTGTAGCATGCTTGAAACGGTGGCTTTCCACGTTTCCATCGGTTCTGCGTCTTGGGACAGACCGACAACGTACTTTTGCGGAAACGAATAAAATTCTGCGGTGATGTCTGCTCTTTCAAGTGTGCGTTTTGCGTAACTCTGATAATACATCGCCGATCTTGTAATCCTTGATCTGCCAAACGGTCGGATCGCGTCCGGACGGTGGATGACTGGAACGAGCAGCGGGTACGGTGCATTATTGGACAGCGAGTAAAGTTCTTTGTCTTTTTCGATATAGTCCGTCCGGCCAGTCGTAAAGTAAGCTTCGAGCTCCGGCACGCCGTCATCGTCTCGGCGCAGGACAGCATACCCTTCAGACAATAGTCCGGTGATCGGATCGACAATTCCGGTCGCGTTTGCTCCGTCAATAACCTGCAGCCTCGGCACCGGATCGTCGCCGGGCGAGATGTAGATGAAAGAGCAAGACGAGATCAACGCGGACAGGATCGCCGAGTCAAACAGCGTGTCTGGATTGTTCATCTGGTATATTTCGTTCAGATTGAAGTTATCCTCGGCAAACTCCCGGAAGACGAGGCGGTCCGCCAGAGCATCGACGGCCTTCGCACACCAGCCGAGTGTTGAGCGATATTGCGCACGAAGCTCCGGAGGGATCGTTAATCCGACCACTCTGCCTTGGTATTTCATATCATATTGCTTGTAGCGCAGAAGCACGCGGTTGCGTCTGGCACCCAGTTTGCCTCGGAGATATTCGATTCCTCTAATTGGTTCCATTTTAGCTCCTTTGACTGTCAAATAGTCTAGTCCACAAGAAAAAGTGTGCAGTGACGGCTGAAGGGCTGTGCTGGCACGGGAGAGGGAGGTATGCCCCCGTTTATACAGCCAGCCTGAATCATTCAGCTTTATATTCGGTCCAGTCCATTGACTGTGGTAAATTTCTGTTACCTAATATAGTTGGTTTTTTTTCTTCTCGATTTTTGAAAAGTTTATCAGACTTTTGTCTATTGCAAGTCCAATGTGCAAGTTGCAGGTTGTCCAGTGAACTGGGGTGCCCTCCTTTTGCAACAGGAATAATATGATCAACAGTAGGTGCCAAGGGGTCACCTTGTCGTAGACTCAAGTCTACTGGTCGGCCACATATACCACAGATGTTTTGAGTGGCCAGTATCTGTTTCCTATTCCGTGCTAAAGCTTGTCTGTGAGCTCCTGTACGATCCGGTCTAAGCATAGTCATAGTCTTATTATTCCTTATCATCTCTTCCGGATATAAAGCTTAGTATGATAAGAGTTAAACAGACTATAACTGTTATTTGAACACTTATGGGCATATCGATTCTCCTTAAAAACAAGAGGCCCCATCAAATCATCAGGCCTCAAACAATAACGTATTACTTGCTCCTGGCTTTCATGGGGCCTCCTGCGGGTTTTACTTTTGGGAGCGACTCAAATGTGTCCTGTCGGCGCTTGCTATGTGAGGTAGTTGATCGTCCGTGACCACTAAGGCTGAGCCGCTCCCTGAGAAAAGGAGGAAAACGGAATGAAAAGTACCGTTTTTGCCAATAATAAAAGCCAGGCAATCAGCCCGGCTTGGGTGTGCGGCCTCCTGAGGACACCTACACAACTTAATAATACCACAAGATGCACCGTTCATTTTTGCCATTTTTGCCATCTTTTAGATCTCAGCTCTTATAGCGCCTTGCGGTTACGTGCGAACGCTTGCCGGTGCGCTCCCTCTCTGTCTGGTCTTGCCATGGTATTCTCCTAAAAAAGATTGCGGCAGGTCAGGGCCACAGCAGGAGGTGCGCTGTAAGCTCTTATGTCAGATGACTGCCTGACCTTTTACCGCTATACAAAGCTATTGTGTATCTCGGTGTTGCCTAGCTGTTTATGCCAGACGAATGTCATTGCTTTCTGCTGTGCGCCGATGTAGGCGTGTTCGGTATGCCAAGTATCTGAATAGTTGGGTGATGATACTCGCCTTACCAGTACCCCGTTGATCTCGTCTATCATCTGTTCACAATGTAGGTGCGCTGAATGTATCTCGTGGCGTGTTGTCCTGCCCCACGCTTCTCTTGCTTCGTTTGGCATGGTTGAGGCTAAGCGTGATGCTCTTTCTTTTGAACCTTTTGAGTTTTCCTTGTTGCCGTGTGTGAACCCGATCAGGTTTGTTCCGTACTCGATGTACTTCCTCGGGAATGCGTCAGTGTCCACTTCAACGTCAGGATAGTTAAGAAACTTCTGTTCCAGTACACATGTTGCGTAATATCCCGCCATCTGGTCATGGTTAGACGGTGTGTAGAATGTTTTAACAGGCGCTATTTGGCGTAGTGATTCAACGGCTTCTATCAGCATTTGGAATCCTACTCTGAACAGCTTCTGCCACCTGACATCAGTATCTTGTGGCGTCAAGCCTGTGGTGGCCTTGTCGATCGTGTCAGAATTGAAATAGTCGTTAGACCAAACGAATAGAATGTAATCCAATTTGCGGCCTTTCAGTCGATAACAAACGTCAGCGATGATCTTCTGGAAATTATCACGTGCTATTTTGTAATCGTAATTGTTGCCCGTATCACCCCGCCACGACAATTTCCCCAAATGTAGGTCTGCTATATTTACTTCTGCCATACAGTCGCCCTCGTGGTGCTGTACGGGCGTGTACGGTGCAGGAATGATAGTGTTGACATACTCGGCTATGTCGGCGTAGTCAGTGCCACTAACAGCCTTAACCGATACCGTAGACTGGTAAAGGTCTACAATGTCCCCGTCCTTGCCCTGCGCTTGCCACGTGTTGCGCTTGTAGGATAAGACTTCCCACCTGCCTAGCTTCAACCTGTACGCTTTCAGGATAGCTTCAGGTGTGGCATTGTCGGGAATGTTGATGTTGTCGGTGATCTCGTAAACGCCGTTACTGTACTTTTCTGTACGTTCTGTACGTTTCTCGCCGTTCCTGCGCCACCAACCACGAACCCGTGAACCGGTGAATGTTTCCTGTGGGTACTCGACGTTCAGTGTGTCGGATATGTCGTTATAGGTTGCGCCATCATTTTTCAGTTCGATCAGTCGGCTTTTCCAACCCATTCTTCACCTCACAGCCGCCAGGATGCGGCAAACATAAAACCTGTGTCGGATATTTTGCTCCTAATTCTTGAAGCGCTTCATAATAGATTCTCCGTGTGTGGGACACGGAATACTTGATCGCATCGCCGATCAGATCGTAGGACAGCCGGTCAATGTGTCGCAATGTGAGCGCCACTCTCTTGGTCTCGTCCTCTATCCGCGTGTCAATGGCGTGCTCAGTCTCTGCTAACAGCCGATCGCATAGCTTGCGCTGTTCATCCAGCTCGGTTGACTTGTCTGTTAAATCGCATATCGTGCTTGTTATCTTGTCATTTCCTCCGGAGCTGTTCCCGCCCCTTGGCACAGGCGCCATCACTTTTGATTTCCTGCCACGCTTGTCCGTCTCCATGCGTCCTGTCCAGCCCGTCTCGACTGCAGATGTTGACTTAATATTCTCAGCCTCAGCCCTGAGTCTCTCCACCTGCCGTTCCAGTCCGCTTGCCTTGATGGTTGCTTGGTGGTATCTCTCTAAATATTCATATGCTTTGGTTTGTTCGTCTGTCATACGCCCCTTGCCCTTCCTTCACTACCCAGACCTGCGCCGATCCGCAAGCGCATGAGCAGTGCCTCGTCTTGCCGTCTTCTCTGACTTTGTCTTTGATCTCTTCTAGCCTGGTGCATGTTTCGCAGTAGTTCGACGTTGCGACGTGCTTAACTGTTTTCATCTCTCCCTCCATTCTTTCGACGCCGCAGCGGCCTGTTTTGCTTTGTCTATCTTCTCTTCGAGGCCGTCGTCCAGCAGTTGCCGGGCTTCGGCCACAGATCGGCATACGCCGGCTATCGCTCCAGTTTTTTGCATGGCCGCAATAAACTTTTCTTGGTTTTCCGAGACAACACCTTTGTCGGTCTTGATTTCTAAATAAAAAGCCTTGCCGTCAGATTTGCGGTGTCCAAACAAATCGCTAAAGCCGGGCCGCACCCCGGTAGACACGTAGCGCTTCCCCACCTTAAAGGTTCCCACGTTGATCCGGTGCGTAACCGCAATGTCCGAGATCCCAACCCGGATACGGTTTTGCAGATCAGTTTCAGTATTCCTCGCCATTAGACTCCTCCTAGTAAGGCACCCACAAGCCCCTGGCCTTTGCTTTGTGATATGCCCAGCCTGTTTTGTACCCTTTATGCTTAGCTATCTTGCACAGGTCCGAATATGACCTGGCTTCCTTTTCTGCCTCAGGTGATAGCGCCCACTTACGCTCACACTCTAGTTCCTTTTCTTCCAGGATCCGCATCTTCACGTCTCGGATCTGCTTTATCTCCTCCATGGTCGACACATACTCTGCACCGCACACAGGACACCTGGGCCTGGTTACCTCATAAGCCGCAAAACAATTAGTGCAGCACCTTATCGCAAACTCACCCTCTTCTGTCACGGCTCTGCCTGTTTTAATCTTCCCTTCTAGCGACCACTGCCTCGGTTCGGACGGTGACCCATGCCTTTGGATGTTTCCTACATGATCGATCAGGGTTGCAGTCTTTCCCGGTCTGGGACGAAGCGCCCTGCCCACCTGCTGCAAATAAATTGTCAGCGACTGTGTAGGTCTTAGCATTCCTATAGCGTCACAGGCCGGCATGTCGAACCCTTCGCCTATCAGTTCACAGTTAGACAGAATTTGGATGTCGCCGTTTCTGAACTCTTGAATCAGTTCGTCTCGTTTCTTGGATGGTGTGTTTCCGTCAAAATGCTCGGCACGAATACCGGCAGATCTAAACGCCTCGGCTGTAGCTTCGGAATGCTTGATCGTCGTACAGAAATAAATGGCCTGTGCATCGCTGGCGTATTTCCTGAAGGCTTTTATGACGTCACCGTACACAGCACGCTCCATCAGTCGTGATTCAGCGTCTGTTCGATCGTAATCGGCACCTTTGGTTTTTAATCCCGATAGGTCCGCCACATCAGCCACTATCATCCGATATGGACTGAGATAACCCTGATTAACCAGATCCTGTGTAGTAGGCCCTGCAATCAGCCTGTCGAACACATCGCCCAGGGCTTTACCGTCCAGCCTGGCAGGTGTAGCAGTTAATCCGGTCATGTAAGCTTCAGGGTAAGCATCCACTATTCGCCGCCATGTTCTCGCACCAAGGTGATGAGCTTCGTCTAGCACGATCAGATCAGGATCAGGCAAACCCTTGTTAAGAACTGACCTGACCATACCCACATGCACATGCTCCCGCCGAGGAATACCGAACTCATCGAAAGTGTCAACTGTCTGCTTAAATAGCTCACGCCTGTGAACGATGAACCAGGCTGTCTTGTCATGTCCTGCTACCCGATACGCCATATCTGCCGCCAGAACCGTTTTACCTGATCCGGTTGGCAAACAAACTAAAGGACGTTTATATCCTCTCTGCCAAGAATCGTGTATGGACCTGACTATTTCTGACTGGTAATCTCTTAAAACCAACATTAATATCCTTCTATTTTGTTACCACTGTTACCACTATATTTCGTTGTATACATGTATTCCGCGAGGGCAGAGATTTGTTAAAATCTGAAAAATAATAATCTCTCTCCCCTATATATACGCATGTCTATCCTCTAATTTAGTGGTAAAGTGGTAACGGCTTGTGCACTATCTACAATTTTCAGACAAATACACCGCGCCACTTGGTCAATTACACGACGAGGCTGGTCATAGCGCAATTTTCCGGTGCTCGCCTCCGTGTAAGTTTCTATCAGGTTGTTTTTGCTCCATTCAGACAAAACTGCCCTGTCGCTGTAATTATTTTCTTCCATAAAACTGTTAAAGACTGAGCGAATAATATAGATATTGTTGCCATCTTCTTCGCCATAAGTTTCATAACTTGTTGTGTGTTCTCTGAATTTACTTTGATTTTTTGCTATCCAATCGATTGTTTCGTCATATGCTCTTTGTGATATTGATGAATCAAAATCGGATTTAAGGCAGCCGGCAACGAATTCTGCTGATAATCCTTTTTCACAAGCATCATCTAGAAAAATGTAATTTGTAGCGACGTCCTCAGCCAAGAGGATTGCGGCCCCGAACATTATTTGTTTTTCTTGTAGGTCAGGGTTAATTCTTTTCAGCAGGCGAGCATATTCCAAATGTTTTTCTCTGAGTGATTCTCTGCCTATTTCTTGCATGGCTTTTACCATGATCGGACCTGCATGCCCGTAATTTTCCCTTAGGAAATTAGCCAGGTAATTGCCATCCTCGAAATCGTAAAGAACATTCTTGACCTCGATTTCTATTACGCGTGCGTACGCTCCCTGACCATCTGAGCGTGTAACTAGCGGTTTTTCTCCTGTTGAAATTATGGTGTTGCACCAGCTTTCGACGGGAGCTAACGATCCGTCAGCACGCCCCCTGGCTTTTCCTTGTCCGGCCGCTAAAAAATAAACACTATATTTTCCAGTATTCAGTTGTGATTCATCGAGAACCAATGGGCAGTTTTTCAACATTCCTGCTTTCTTTTCCTGCGCCATTGTTGTTGAATTAAATGACTGTAGATAGTGGCCCGATTCAGGGTTTCCAAAGCATGACGCTGCAATCATTGCCAGAACAGTTTTACCTGAACCAGCTATACCGGACCAAATATGAACAAAGCCCGGAAGTGCAGAAATCCAATCTAAGAGCGGCGATGCCAGGGCACCGGCCAAAACCATAGAAACGACTGGATGTTTTCTTCTCTGTTTCCGTATTTCCTCCAGCCATGTATTTTTACTTCCCTTTGATCTTACAGAGTTGAAAAGCTGCTCAAATTCAGATTCACCATCAAAGAGAACTTCACTGGAATATGGAACGAATATATCATCATTGACCCAGCCCAGTTTTGTTACAGACTCTATTAAGGGAATGTCGCTGTTCAGTTGCTCCTGTTCCTGAAAATATCTAATCAGGTCATCGGCGTTTTGCGTTGTTACTGATATTCCATATTTGGAAAGTTTTACTATTTCTCTGGTTGTGGATATTTCTGTTCGTTTTATAATGCGTTTAATCCACCGCCCTAGAACCTTGAAAGACAGCTCTATTTTGAGTTCATGTGTTGTTGTATTATAAAATCTTTTACTTATCATTATTGGATGTGAGCAAGCCAAATCCGCAGCTTTCCTCACCCCGCCATCATTACAAACCCATGTGGTTTTAAGTTTAAGAGGTTGACCCGTAAAATTTGTTTCCAATACATTAGACAAATGTGGAGATTGTGCTTCTAATTCGCTTTTGTAAGCTCTGTATAAAGTCCAAAAATTCTTTATTTTGAATTTTTTAGCGGCAAACTCTATCATTTTCGTGAGTTCTTGCTTCTCTTTTAATTCGCCATACTCCTCTGCTATTTTGTCTAAGTATTCATACGGTTCTGTTCCTTCCGTAAACATTTTTTTGGTGGCAGTCTCATAATCAAAATAAATAACATCATTTGAGTTTGTTGAGTCGCATTTCTTCATGTGCCACCTCCATTCGATATTCTGCGTAACCTATTTTTTGACACGCCTCCTCCAATCTGGGATTCCAACCCTCATGATCTTCATTTAGTGCAGCGCGATATGCCAGATATTTTCTTGTCCAATATTCAAGCTCTGTATCCTGTCGTGGCTTTCTTTTAATTCTTAGCAATTGCCGCCTGTCCTCTCGGCTTAGATCTGTAGTAAGGCCGAATAACCCGGCTAATCCTTTGTTTGCTGAAACAAAATCGACATCTGCATAGAGCATGTAAAAATCAATAACGGATCCTCCGGCAGCGCATGAAAAGCAATAGAAGCTGTCCGACTCCGGATATATCTTTAGACTTGGAGTGTTGTCGGCGTGTGCCGGGCAGGAAATGAATCCTGCCCGATTCTGCTCTATTCCCAGCCGCTCTAATAGCGCCAAGATACTTATTCGCTGTTTAATTATTTCTGCATCCAACATATTTATAGATCAAACGGTAGCGTTACATCGTCGTCGTCCGACAAGTCCAGTTCAGCCTCAGCGACTGGTGCAGCTCCTGCCTTGTCTTGCCAGGTCTGTTCACGCTTAGGCGCTCCTGGTACGAATCTTGCCTTGTCCACTTGAATGTCAGCTGCCCAACGGTCTGTGCCGTCTTGCGCCTGATATTTCCTAATCTGGAGCGATCCGGTTATGGAGATAGGATCACCCTTCTTGAACCACTTCTCGATAAACTCGGCCGTGCCTCGCCAGGCAGTACAACTGATAAAATCTGCTTCATACTCGCCCTGGGCATTTTTGAAATCACGGTCAACGGCTATAGTGAACCGGCACAAGCTGTGCCCTCCGGTGGTTGTTTTTAGTTCTGGATCTCGGACTAAGCGTCCAACAAAATTACATGAATTCATATATTAATCTCCTTCATACGTTTCTATTTCGGTTAATACCTTGGTAGCCTTGCACCAGTCGCATTTTTCGCAGCGTGTCGGCTCAATTAGCCCCATCTTGATTGCCTGATATCGGCCTGCTGCGTACTCGATCTCTTTTAATCGCTCAGCCATGACGTCATCGCTGATCTGGATCACTGCAATGTCGGGCACGGGCTCTTTTGTTACACATGCCAAATAAAATGGCAGTTTCTTCCCGTCGGCTTGGCGTCGAAGCTCCTGGTAGATCGCTCCTTGAATGTCGTAGCCCCAAAATTGGATAAAGCTCACCTTTTGGCCGTCGAGCCACATGTCCTCAAAATTGGCGACTGTCTTAAAATCGACCGTCTTGTCATCGGCCGCAATATCGGCCATGGCCTTAAACGGCACGCCGCCGATCTCGCCCTCAAAAATCCGCTGTTTTTCGCCTTGTAAAAACGACATAAAAAACGGGTCTCGCTCAAACCTGCTGATCATTTCATCCGCGCTCCGATACTCGGCTTTGGGAGAGCCCTTGGTCGGGCCTCGGCTAGAGATGATCTCCGGGTGTTCATCGACAAAATCGTCGAGCCTGCCCTCCACGTACGCATCCACGTACGACCCCACCAGCATGGCCGTGGTTTTGGGTCTCTGGTAGAGCCCTTCGCACTCGGCCAGAGCCATCTCCTCGCAGGTTTCAAAACACTTAAACTGCGAGTTCGACAAGTGCCCCGTTTCCTTAAAATAGTTATTCCGTTCCAGCATCAGTTTTTTCCTTTCTCGTGTTGGCGCACGCCCAGCAGAGGGCAGCTCCGTATGTTTTCTGAGTGCCTTTTTTGATTTGCTCAGCATCAACCTTGCCCACAGCCACGATGTCGCCCTTGCAGTCAGCGCACTTGCCCGCTGACCTAGTCGAGACCGGCAGCCGATTTCTGATCCTCAAGGCGTCGTGAGTGTCCCCAAACGCCTTGACTTTTTCTGTGCCGATAATGATAGACTGGCCGACCCAATCCTCGACATAAGCCGACCCCGTGAGTTTGGCCATGGTCTTTGAGTTTGTGACGTTTAGGATCATGGGTTTCAGCCCGTCAAAATGCAGGGTCAAAACGTCCTCATCCTTGCCTTGTTGATTTTTGACGGTCTCCTTTTGGACCCTATTAATCGTCGCGGTGATTTCCTTAAATCCGCCCTTGCCGTCGGCCAGATCGAAGCCGCCCAGGTAATTAGTTTCGATAAATTTTCGCCAATGTGTCTTGCTCACGGTGTCCTCCTGCTCCTCAGCCGGTTCCACTTCTGCCTCAGATCGGCACGCATGTCCCAATAATCGCGCGGCTCAAAGCTGTATTCGTTCACCGCCAACATGCAGCGGCTGCACTCGATTTTGATCATGTAGCCGTGCTGGTGGTTAGCTTCTTCAAATCTCTTTTGTGCGGTGATCCACACGTGGTCTGTTTTTCTGCAGATCGGGCAAGAATTAAATTCCTCTGGCTCCCCATATATTTCGGGATAATCGCTGCACATAAAGTAGTATTTCTGTTCAGTGTCTATTTGTTTTTCAAAATTGGTCATTTGCGGTTCTCTCCTTCCAGCAGGCTGGGCAGATGTGTTCCACCATCTCGCCCCTGTTCTTGCTCCTCCTGATGTGCCAGCCTTCGCTTTTTATAAATCCTTGAAAATTATTCCATCGGCCTTGAAAGCCGATCTCGTCAAAGCACTCATCGCAGCAGGCTACAAAAACATCATCATCGGTTTTCTGCATCATTTTCTGCATCCTCCTCGTCTAGCTTGGTAATAACGAGCGGCGTCGCCCGCTCGACCACTCTGTCGATGATCTCGTTTTTGTGTTCGTATCCGTGGTAAAATGCGAATATATTAAGTGCGTATTTGAGGTTTTCTTCCAGCACTCTTTTGACGATTTCGTCTTCGACCCGCTTGGCCAAAGTCTCGGCGTTTAGCTCTACTTCAATTTTCACGCGCCACCTCCTTAAAATCCTGATCGAAGTAGCGGACTGGCCGCTTTTTAATTTTTGCCTGCTGAATCTCGTAGGCCATGCCTTTGGTGATATCGCTGCCGAGCACCCAAACTTCTCGGCATTTTTCTAAAAGCACTATATTCATGAGCATCGCCAGCTCGCGCTCCTCTGGATCATCGTCGTCCATAAATTGTGGGAAGAGCAGGTGCGGTGCCAGCGGGATGTTGCCCTCGTCCAGCGCGAACCGGCTAAACTCCCTGGCTCGCTGCGTGTTGGTCTCGATGTCGCCTCTGTACGGCGAGCAGATGTAAACGAGCGGTTTGTACGGGTATTTTCTTTCTTTTTCCATCACTCAGTCCTCCTGTTCCACGCTTCGATGGCTTTATTTCTCCTGCGATAATACTTGTTGTCTGAGTGGTAGATTACGCAATCAACGTTCTTACACTCAATGTGCCAAGCGTCTATTGAGTGGTCTAAACTTCTTGGCCATCTCTTGTCTTTTACAACTTCTGCTGTGCCACCGCAGAATGGGCAAGGTTTTAGCCCGTTACAATTTAATTTTTCGCTCATTACAATTTCCCCTTCCTTTTCTGCTTTTGGTAATCACTTTCTTCTTTTGATGCCTAAAAGGCTGATATACTCAGCCCAATCAATTGCTGCTTGTTCATCAATCATGAGAACTTCCTCCAGTTGATTAGCATTGCCCCTATCCCTGCCAGGCTGGCCGAGAACACCAGCATCAGACCCAGAGTAGCAATAGATATGTGCGGATCCGTGTCCACACGCCCCGCGCTCCCTATGAAGGCGAGGAAGGATAGGGTGATGCAGATTCTTCCAAGTACTGTTGTTATGCTTATCCTTCCCCCTTTAACCGGAGATCTTGGATAATCAATCTCCTTGTGATAGACTGGAAGCGTCTTCAGGACACAACCAGTGGGTTGTTGAGCGGTTAAGTTGTGAGCTGAGCCGCTCTTTTTTATTGTCGTCATGTAAGCCTCCTTAAAAGATATCGGCTTATTTGTCATTGTTTTGCCTCGCTTTCTTGAGTTATTCTTTTCCCCTCACATTTGCAATATTCATAGCAACATTCATGCGTGGCGCAAACACAATCGCCGTTTGGCATTTCATATCCCACATCAAATACATCACCGCATATACAACATTTCATCATTGCTCCCAATCCTCCAACACAACATATTGAGCACCCTTGCTTCGGCTGCCGCTCTTTTTTTAGTCGTCATTTTGTTTCCTCCTTTTCTGTTAGCCATTTCTGGTACTTCCTCTGGTATTCCGGGTCATCTCTCATTGCGATGATGTACTTTGCAATTTTGTCGACGGTTTGGTCATACTTTAGTTTTGCTTGCATGCTCTCTCCTTTCCTGAATATAATTCAGCTTCATAGGTAAAAAATTTTCTTACTATCCTGCTCACTTAAGTCCAATTCGTCACTTAAAATAAACATTTCTCGTGCTGTAAATTCAGTGATTCCGTTAAGTTTGTTATAAAGCGAAGTTGAGCTTATATTAAGCTTTTCCGCGAGGTAGTTTCTCTTTTTCCCTGAATTTTTAATGGCTTCTTCAAGTTCTTTTTTGTCTACCATAATCTCCTCCTTCCCTGAATTTAATTCAGTTTATCAACCCCCTGAATAAAAGTCAACACTATTTTAGACAAATATATATAATTAGTTGAATGTATTTCAGTTGTAATATATACTAGTTTTAATAGCCTTGTGGGAGGTGGCACATGCTTGACGACAGAATGATCGAGTTTGGTCAGCGAATTAAAAACAGACGGGTAGAGCTTGGGTATACACAAAGTGAGTTAGCAAAGATCGCCGGGTACTCTTCGGATTCCATGATCACTAAAATAGAAAAGGGCGAAACTGATCCGCCTAGATCAAAAATTGTAGCCTTAGCAAACGCCTTGTTAGTAGAGCCGTCCTATTTAATGGGCTGGACAGACAATAAAGGCAAGCTTGATATTGCAAAGGTACCAGGTGTCATTACTCTACATAAAGCGCAGCGCATACCTATTTTAGGTGCTATAGCTTGTGGCAAGCCTGTTTGGGCGGAAGAAAACTATGAGGGATATTATGTCATTGACAGCCGAATAGAGGCTGATTTTTGTTTAATTGCTAAAGGCGACTCGATGATTGACGAAGGCATTAACGACGGAGACGTTGCTTTTTTTAAGAAGGCGTCAATAGTAGACAATGGAAAGATTGTCGCTGTCTTAATTGACGATGAAGCGACTCTCAAGAGGTTTTACAAAACTGAGTCAGGAATAGTCTTGCAGCCGGCCAACGATCTGTATGATCCAATAATTATCACAAGGGATGACGGCAAGAATATCCTGATACTGGGAGAATTGGTCGGGTCTTATCACAAGGCGTGATGGTTATCAAAACTAGAGGAGAAGAAATATGACTTGTGAAAAATGTGGTTCGGAAAATGTAAACGTGCAAATGGTCAGTGAAACTAGCATTAAGCCTAAAAGCAAAGGTTTCCTGTGGTGGCTCTTTATCGGCTTTTGGTGGGTGCCACTCAAGTGGCTTGTTTTTACTGTTCCGGCTTTAATCATCAAAATTTTCAAGCCTAAAAAGTACAAAACAAAAACTGAAAGCTATACTTCAGCCGTTTGCCAAAACTGCGGCTACGCGTGGAAAGTTTAAAAGCTAATGTCTGTCCCTGTTGTCATCTACGCGCGCTATTCGTCCGATAATCAGAGGGAAGAGTCCATAGAAGGACAGATCAGAGTCTGCAAGGATTTTGCCGCAAAAAATGACATGGAAGTGATTGTCGTGTACGCAGACCGGGCCATGTCCGGCAGAAATGATCGTCGCCCGGACTATCAGCGGATGTTGAGAGATGCAAAGAAGCGCGCTTTTCAACACGTGCTCGTTTGGAAAGGTGACAGAATCAGCCGAGATCGCTACGACAAAGCTTCTTGCCGCGCCACGCTGAAGAAATATAGCGTGTCCATTGTCTCAGTCACAGAAGCAATCCCTGACGGTGCAGAAGGCATCCTGCTAGAATCTTTGCTTGATGGAATGGCAGAATACTACTCTGTCAACCTAGCAGAAAACACGCTCCGGGGGATGAAGGAGAACGCACTCAAATGCAAGCACAATGGCGGCTGCGTCCCTTTTGGCTATGTTGTCGACAGTGAAGGCCATTATCAGCTTGCAGGGAAAGCCGAGACTGAGGCAATTAAAGAAGTCTTTGAGCGATATGCCAGAGGCGAAAAGCTGAAAGATATTTTAGACTATTGTGCCCAGGTGGGCGTCAAGAGTGCAGCCAGGTCAAAACTAACTTATTGCACGCTTGCCAGCATGATCTCAAATCCGATATATAAAGGAACATATAAATTCGCGGACACCGTCATTGAAGATGGTGTCCCCGCTATCGTGAGCGCGGAATTATGGGAAAGGGCAAATTACATGAAAAGTAATGGCAGAAAACAGAACGGCAACAAGTCGAATCAACTCTGGAGCTTGACCGGCAAGCTGACTTGCGGATGTTGTGAGTCTCCCATGGTCGGCGACTCCGGAACTGGCAGAGGGAAAAAATATTATTACTACACTTGCAACGGAAAGAAGAAAGGCACAAGCGAATGTGACCTCAAATCTTACCCGAAAGAAGAGCTGGAAGAGCGAATCTGTCGCGTCCTGGAAGAAGTAATCAGAAGCGATGAGTTTAGAGGCGAACTGGTCAGTGCTTTAACCTATGCCCTAGAAGAAGCAAGAGAACTCGACAACGCCACCAAGCCACTTACGGATGGCCGCCTTGAGGAAGTCAATAAAAGAATCAAGAATCTCACTGAAGCGCTTGCAATGGGCAGCACCTCAATCACACTAATCAGGGAACTGGAGAAAGCAGAAGAAGAAGCTGCTGAGCTAGAAATTGAGCAGAAGCGGCAAGAGCTAAGCATCCCGGAAACCATCAGTGCAGATGAAGTGGAATTCTTTTTTATCAACTTAAAAGAACGCTCAGAAGCCGAAGGAGACAATGCCAGAGATATGCTACTGCAGACTCTGCTGCATCACGCTGTCGTTTACCCGGATAAGTTAGAAATTGCATTGAATTACACAATAGACGAAAAAAGAGCCGCCCTCATTGCCAAGGACGGCTCTCACTCACCTGAGTTGGTTCGGATGAGTATAGATTGGCTCCCCGTGTTGGACTCGAACCAACGACCCTGCGGTTAACAGCCGCATGCTCTACCAACTGAGCTAACGAGGAATAAAATCCGGCATCACCTATATTCCCGGGCAGTTACCCACCAAGTATTGTCGGCACAAG
>ENA-UOOM01000878-UOOM01000878.1-fermentation-metagenome-genome-assembly--contig:-NODE-878-length-31752-cov-19.414266_pt1 | contig 31752 bp, 20 predicted proteins | sample MGYA00245781_ERZ724031 | MGnify/ENA primary metagenome ERZ724031 (study PRJEB28704, sample SAMN03018317) | fermentation metagenome | biome: anthropogenic terrestrial biome; feature: soil; material... | reverse complement strand
GGTAAAACGGCATCGGCACGTCCCAGTGTTTCGCTCACCACACAAGACTTCAACGGTTCATCTTCAATTAAAGATTTTGAAACGATGCTTCAATTGGTATATCTCTATTTCACCGCTCCACGTAGCGATGATGATGCGTATCAATCGTTTATTCAACGGATGGAAACACAATTAAAAAATCAGGAAGCTGATCCGATGGTGGCTTTAAACGATGCGATTACAAAAGCTCTTTATGGTGACAATCCGCTGACAAAACGCGTCAAAGTAGAAGACCTTGCCAAGATAGATTACAAACGTATTATGGAAATGTACAAACAGCAGTTCCGCAACCCGGGCAGCTTCATTTTCACATTTGTTGGAAATATAGACGAGGCAAAAGTGAAACCTGTTATTGAACAATACCTGGCCTCGCTTCCGGGACAAGCCGTGAAGGGTGAATTTATTCATGTTCCGCTGAATTTTGTGAAAGGAGCATCGGAAAATATTTTCCAACGCGAAATGCAGAATCCCAAAGCATCTGTATTCATTGCGCCAACCGGAAATGTAGAACGTAATCAAAAGAATACAATGTTGATGAGTATGTTCGATCAAATTCTCGATATCGTCTACACCGAGAAGATTCGTGAAGATGAAGGAGGGACATATGGTGTTTACACACAAGGTGCAATCTCACGCTATCCGAAAGGACAAACCGTACTTCAAATCGTTTACGATACCGATCCTGCCAAAATGGAAGGCCTTAACAAAATCATTAAACGCGAATTGCAATCGATTGCCGATAACGGTCCCCGTGCAGAAGACTTCAACAAAGTAAAAGAATACTTGACGAAACAGTACGATGAAAATCTGAAGGAAAACAACTACTGGATGAATATCCTCGACACGAAATATTTCTACGGAGAAGACAATCACTCCAATTACTTGAACACGCTGAATGCCATTACTGCAAACGATGTTAAGAACTTTGCAAAAGAATTCCTTTCGCAAGGCAACGAAGCTGTTGTTGTAATGATGCCGAAAGAAGAAGTGAAATAATATCTTCAGTCCTTTTGAATAAAAATAGAGACGGTGCATGCACCGTCTCTATTTGTTTTATATAATCTTCCGTATTAAATTGAAAAACTTGTACGGCACGTATTTGAGAGGTAAATCTATCCAGGTGGGTGTAAAAACGATGCTACGCCGATTGCTGAAAGCATGAAAACTATCCTTTCCGTGATATTTCCCCATTCCGCTGTTACCTACGCCGCCAAACGGAAGTCGATGATTGGCAACGTGAACAACGGTATCGTTTATGCAACCTCCACCAGATGTAGTTTTCGATAATATTTCCTTCGCTTTTTTCGATTTACCGAAATAATAGAAAGCCAACGGCTTTTCGTTGGAGTTGATGTAAGCTATCGCTTCATCGATTTCAGAAAATGTCATGATCGGCAGAATGGGGCCGAAAATCTCTTCCTGCATAATGGCGTCTCCCTCCTTAATATTGTCTAAAAGGGTTGGTGAAATATATCGTTCAGATTTATCGGTAATACCGCCGGCAACGATATTCCCATTCGTCAAATAGCCCGATAACCGTTCAAAAGCTTTATCGTTAACAATTCGACCAAAATGTTTACTTTTTTGTACATCGTAACCAAACATTTCCTGAATGGCAAGTTTCATTTTCTCGATCAATTCATCTTTCACCGATTCGTGAACAAATAGATAATCGGGTGCAATGCAAGTTTGTCCCGCATTTATGGTCTTTCCCCAAATAATTCGCTTGGCGGCTACGGAAAGATTCGCATCGTTATCAACAATGCACGGACTTTTTCCGCCCAATTCCAATATCACAGGTGTAAGATTCTCAGCAGCAGCGCGCATCACCACTTTTCCAACAGCAGGACTTCCGGTGTAGAAAATAATATTAAATTTCTGTTTGAAAAGCAATTCGTTGATGCTCCTGCCGCCCTGAACAATATCGATATATTCAGGAGCAAACGTTTCTTTTATCAGTTTCTCTATTACTTTCGCCGTATTTTCAGTGTATGGAGACGGTTTCAGGACTGCGCAATTCCCGGCAGAAATAGAACCTACCAAAGCATTCATGAGCAATTGAAAAGGGTAATTCCACGGCGCAACGATAAGCGAAACACCCAACGGCTCGTAAATTATTTTACTCGATGACGGCAACAGATGCAAAGATGTCAACACACGTCTCGGTTTCGACCATTTCTTTAAATTTCGGATATGATTATCGATTTCCTGAATCACGATACTTATTTCAGTAATATACGCTTCCTCAAACGATTTATGCAAATCTGCCCACAACGCATCGGCTATGCTCTTTTCAAAAATTTTAATGGCCGATTTGAATTTCTTCAACTGTTCAATCCTGAATGATATATCACGGGTATGATTTTCAGCAAAAAACTTGCGTTGTTTCAACAGTGTGCTTTCAATAATAATTTCGGAAGTATCGTTCATAATCTTAATCGTTTAAAAGCGGTTATTTACCGCGTCCTACAAAGTGAGTCATTGTATCATAAATACCCATAACACCGCCAACAAACCAATCGAACAGCCAAACAGGAAATAATCCCTGCATAAAGCGGACAAGATGCACACTCCATGGCATACTCACAAATATTTTATTCCGTTCAATTCCCCTGATGATTTTTCGTGCAGCTTTTTCAGGTTTTAAAATCGGGACGCGCGATCTTATCCCGTCAAACATACCGGTATTGATGTAATACGGCGTAACAGTGGTAATTTTTATATTGTGTTTCTGTTGTTTCATCTCAATCCGCAAACTGTCCGACCAGCCTATCACCGCCCATTTGGTGGCGGCATAAACCGACATTTTAGGATTCGATATTAATCCTGCCGACGAGGCTATGTTGCAGATATGTCCCGAGTTTTGTTTTATCATCTCCGGCAGAAACTCCTGCGTGATATACATCGCTGCATTAGCGTTAATCTCCATTGTTCGTCTGATATCATCAGATGAATGTTCGCTAAAATATTTTCCTATAATGATTCCTGCATTGTTTATCAGAATATCCACGATGCCTATTTCGTTCAACACTCTTTGTGACGATGTTTTTATCTGTTCGATATCAGAAATATCAACATGGAACGTATACACTTTACCTAAATTGGAAAATTCAACCTTCACGTCATCCATTTTCTGCTTATCAATATCCCAGATAATCAGTTCAGCTCCTTTTTGCAAAGCCAGTCGCCCCATGATTTTTCCGATACCCGATGCTCCACCAGTGATTAAAACCCGTCTGTTTTTGAACTTTTCCATATTAAGAAGAGAGGTTTGAATTATACACATTGCATTATGCCACAAATATACAAATTTTGGAATATTTATGTAAATTTGTATTTAGTATCAGTTTATATCTAATGAGTTATGACAAACGAAAGATTTGACACCTATATTGTTGCAAAAGTTTTAGCAGCGTACCTAATCGAAGGAAAAAGTCATAGATGGATACAAAGAGAAATACTTGGATTACCTGCACCTGCGAGAGGTGGTGGCTTTATAACAATGACAATCTTGCATAGCTTTAATATTAAAGGTGATGACAAAGGGCTTTTAAAAAATAATCTTGAAAATCTTATGCAAATTGATACAAACGCAAAAGAAATTATTGAAAGCTTTATTGAATTTCAAGATGAAGCTCAAAATCTTATAGAAAGAAAACCAATCAATCCCAAAAAAAATAAAACCGAAAGATTCTCACAAATCAAAACGAGAGTTTATCAAGATATCCTTAAAAAATACGTAGCGCAAAACTATCAACATCAATGCGCTTTGTGTGATATTGATCAACCGGAACTTTTAGTTGCAAGCCATATTATTCCTTGGAGCACCGATGAAAGTAAAAGATTAGATTTGGACAACTGTATCCTCTTTTGTAGTATTCATGACAAACTATTCGACAAAGGTTTTATAGCATTTGATGGAAATTTAAACTTAATTGTATCAGATAATTTAAGTAAGAGGACACAAAAATACGTTGTCAATTTATCATTCAAAAAGCCCCTTCAATGCTCTCCTAATGTTTTATATCTACAAACTCACTTTGAAGAAATATTTAGAAAATAAAGTAACAGAATATCTTTAACTACAATTTATTTTCAAATCTTACAATCTGTTAAAAGCGCAAGGCGGATAAAAACCACCATACGCTTTTTATGTCTTTAAATCTTTGCTCTTTTATCTGACGTCTATTTCTTCCACTTCAACCGCAAACTGTTCGTTACCACGCTTACGCTGCTCAGTGCCATGGCTGCCCCGGCAATCATCGGGTTAAGCAGAAAACCGTTCACCGGATAGAGAATTCCGGCCGCAATGGGAATGCCGATAACGTTGTAAACAAACGCCCAAAACAAATTCTGACGGATGGTGCGAACGGTTTGTTTCGATAGGCGGATGGCCCGCGGAATCTTAGTTAAATCGGACGAGATGATGGTCATTTTTGCCACATCCATAGCAATATCACTGCCCTGCCCCATGGCAATGCTCACGTTGGCTTGTGCCAGAGCGGTGCTGTCGTTAATGCCGTCGCCCACCATGGCAACAATTTTCTCCTGCCGTTGCAGCCGCTTCACGAAATCCGATTTTTCCCGCGGCAACACTTCCGCCTTATGATGTCCTATTCCGGTTTGCTGCGCAATGGCGGCCGCAGTGGCTTCATTATCGCCCGTGAGCATATACATTTCAATGCCCATTTCCTGCATCCGGCGGATGGCGGCAACCGATGTTTCTTTTATTTTATCGGAAATGGCCAACACCGCAATCGCGTTACTGCTATGGGCAAACCAAACAACGGTTTTTGCCGATTGGCTCCACTCGTCAGCTTTTGCAGATAACCTATCCGATACCGCAATATTGTTTTCTGTCAACAGCTTTCTGTTTCCGGCAAAGTAAGTTTCTCCGCCGGCAATACCTTTCACACCCTTTCCGGTGATGCTTTCGAAACCCGAAACATCAACTGTATTTTCACTGTTGAGATGCGCCACAACAGCTTCCGCCAGCGGATGTTCCGATTGTTTTTCCAGCGCCGTCAATATCGGTTTTGCAGATTCATCTGTCCACAACTCATCCGTAACCTGCGGTTTGCCCTCGGTAATGGTTCCGGTTTTATCCAATACAACGGCGTTCACCTTCTGCAACAGTTCCAGGCTCTCGGCATCTTTTATCAGTATTCCGTTTTCGGCTCCCTTGCCCACGCCCACCATAATGGCGGTTGGCGTGGCCAGCCCCAGCGCACACGGACAGGCAATAACCAGTACCGTTACAAAAGCCAGCAGAGCATGTGTAAGCGCATTGTCTCCGCCAAATACCAGCCAGACAATAAACGTAATAAAGGCAATCCCCATAACAACCGGCACAAAAATTCCGGCAATCTTATCCACCAGTTTCTGCACGGGCGCTTTGCTGCCTTGCGCATCCTGCACCATTTTAATGATGTGTGCCAGCATCGTTTCCTTGCCCACCTTATCGGCACGAAACCTGAAACTCCCTTTCTGATTGATGGTTCCGGCAAACACTTTTTCGCCTTCCCATTTTCGTACCGCCATCGGTTCGCCGCTCAACATGCTCTCGTCCACAAACGAATCGCCCGATATCACCGTGCCGTCCACGGCAATTTTCTCGCCCGGCTTTACCAGCACTATATTTCCAGCCGCAAGGTCTCCGATAGGCTTTTCCACCTGTTTGTCATCTTCAATTACCGTAACCGTTTTCGGTTGCAATCCCATCAGCTTTTTCAATGCCGACGAGGTACTGCCTTTGGCTTTTTCTTCCAGCAGCCGCCCCAGCAAAATAAAAGCGATGATTACCGCAGCGGCTTCAAAATAAACGTGCGCCTGGAGTCCTTTGCTCTCCCAGAATTCAGGAAACAGCATATTAAAAAGGCTGAAAACATAAGCCGTTCCGGTACTCAACGCCACCAGCGTGTCCATATTGGCCGCGCGGTGTATGCCCTGCTTCCGCGCGTTAATGAAAAAGTCTCTGCCCAGCCAAAGCACAACGGGAGTTGCAAACGCCCACATAATGAGATTGGCGTAAGGCATATTCATAAAAAACATCCCGATAATCATCACGGGAAGAGACAGTATCAGCGCCCAAACAGTTCGTCTTTTCAGCTGTTTATACTTGTTCCGATGAATTTCATCTACTACATCCTGTTGATTTTCCTCTTCCAGCACCAAATCGTATCCGATAGATTGCACCGCTTTCTGAATAGCAGTTGCATCAATTTTATCGGAATCGAAGTCCACCCATGCGGTTGCCGCGGCAAAATTCACCGCCGCATTATTTACGCCTTCAAGCGATTTTATTTTGTTTTCAACGCCTGCCGCGCATCCGGCGCACGTCATTTGCAAAACGGGAAAGTTCTTTTGTATGGAGGGATTGTTATTTGTTGGCATAATTGCATCTTTTAGTTACAATGCAAAATTAACCACAAATGTTCGTGAAGTTGTTACGGTTTTTTGGAATAGATTTGTAAGATTTATACTTCGTCGAGCGGTTGTCTTTTTACTTCTTTAATTTGTTTGAAATGGCTGGGTGTGAGGCCAGTTATTTTTTTGAACTGATTACTCAGGTAAGCAACACTTGAATAATTGAGGCGATAAGCGATCTCGCTCAACGAAAGTTCATCGTAAACGAGCAATTCTTTTACTTTTTCGATTTTTTGTGCGATAAAGTATTTTTCGATGGTGGTTCCTTCCACTTCCGAAAACAGGTTGGAGATATAGCTGTAATCGTGATTTAGTTCGGCACTTAGTAAATCGGAAAGATTGGTTTGCAGTAAACTATCTTTATGATGAACTAAATCGATAATAACATTCTTTATTTTCTCGATAATCCTACTTTTCTTGTCGTCAATCAACTCGAAACCTAATGGTTCCAGTGCTTCACTCACTTTCTTCTTTTGTTCATCCGATAACTCCTGATTTAACGAGACCTCTCCCAAGATAACACTGTTCACATCGAAATTCAATTTTTCCATTTCGTTGCGCACCACCATTACGCATCGATTGCAAACCATATTTTTGATGTAAAGTTTCATGTTAATATTTTGTAGAGATGCGATTAATCGCGTCTTTACGACAGGCGAGCTTTGTCACCCGTTCATCTTGTCGTGTTTGTATTTAAAGAAAATCATGAACAGGAACGCCACCAGAAGCGAATATCCGGCGAAAACGTACCACGAGTTCGGCCAACCCACCACATCTACTACTTTTCCTGCGGCATACGAACCGATAAATGCTCCAAAACCGTTGGTCATAATCATAAATACACCCTGAGCACTCGACCGGATAGCAGGTCGAGTTACTTTTTCAACGTACAACGAACCCGAAATATTGAAAAAATCGAATGCCACACCGTAAATCAACATCGAAAGAACCAGCATCCAGACTCCATTTCCGGGATCTCCTGCACCTAATAATCCGAATCTCAAAACCCAGGCAAACATGCTTATCAGCATCACGGTTTTAATACCATATCGCCTTAAAAAGAACGGGATAAGCAGGATACACAATGTTTCCGACATTTGCGAAAGCGATATAAGAATATTGGCGTGTTCTACACCGAAAGTACCGGAAAATTTCGGAATATTACCAAAATAGTTAGTCAGATAATCATTGGCAAAAGCGTTGGTAATCTGCAATGCGATACCCAGACACATGGAAAACAGGAAAAAAACGGCCATTTGCCTATGTTTGAAAAGCGCAAAGGCACGCAATCCCAGTTTGTCGACTAAAGAGGCGTTTTCGGATTCCTTGTTTACTGGACAATTAGGTAGCGTGAAAGCATAAATCCCTAACACCAGCGAAAGTAACGCTGAAAAATATAACTGATACGACGTTTTAGAGAATTGAACACCATCTATGCGGATTAAGTCAACAGCGATCATCGAAACGATAAAACCCACAGTCCCCCAAACCCGAATGGGCGGGAACGACTTCACCGTTTCGTGTCCGCACGAAGTCAATGATGTGTACGCCACAGAGTTTGACAACGCAATGGTGGGCATGTAAAACATAACCGACAGCAACACGTACGTGTATAATGACGCATATTCAGTTTGCGGAGCGGCAAGAAAAAGGAATAACCCGGCAATAAGGTGACAAATACCGAGTAACTTTTGTGCCGGAATCCATCGGTCGGCAATGACGCCCATAACTCCCGGCATAAAAAGCGACGCAATCCCCATCGTGGCAAAAAAACTTCCGATTTGTACGCCGGAAAACTTTAATCCTCCGCCAAGATAAGCCCCCAACGAAATTAGCCACGCTCCCCAAATAGCGTACTGGAGAAAGTTCATCACGATAAGTCTGAGTTTGATATTCATAATATTTCGAGTTTTGCAGAGACGCGATTAATCGCGTCTGTACAGGATTTAAGAATAATGTCGCTTTATCACCTCTTCAACCACGGCGCCGGATTCAATTTGGTTGTTTTTTGCCACAACTGAAAATGCATCGTTGCCACTCCGGTATCAGGGTCGGTATAAATTCGCCCGAGCGATTGGCCGGCTTTTATTTTATCACCCGATTTTACAAAAAGGTCGTAAATGTTGCCGTAGAACGTATAGTAATCTCCGTGTCGCACTATCACGCACGTATTGTATCCGGGAACGGAGAACACTTTCGAAACTTCACCATCAAACACAGAACGAATATTGGCACCTTGCTGCGCCTGAATATCAATGCCGTTGCTGTTTGTAGTGACATTCCACTCGCTGTGTCTGCGCTGACCGAAATTTCCGACAATAGAAGCTGTGCCGGTAACAGGCATAGGCAGGTTTCCTCGGTTTGATACGAAGTTTTTAGATAGGTTGAACGTTTCATCGGCAGCGGTAGCCGATTCTATTCTGGGTTCGGGCTGTTTTGGAGTTGGTTCGGCAGGCTTTGAAACTGCTTCTTTTTTATCGGATTCTTTTCGGGCGAGTTCTTCGGTTTTTCTTTTGGCTTCAGCCTCACGACGGGCCCTTGCAGCAGCTTCTTCCGTTTTTCGTTTTCTTTCGGCTTCTGCTGCCAAACGGCGCGCTTCGGCTTCACGCTCCACACGGGCAACTTCTTCGGCAATCAGTTTTTCGATCTGAGCATCTAATTTTCGGGCTTGCTGCTGTTTATCCTGAAGCGTTTTCTGTAATTCCTGCTGTTTCCCACGCGCTTCAGCCATTTCGGACTGGCGGACATTTTCTTCTTCCTGCAATTTGGCTTCTTCAGCCTTTAAAGCGTTTAATGCATTTTGTTTATCTACCTGTGCTTTGGCAAGCTCATCTTTTTTAGCGGTTAACTGTGTATTTTGTTGCTTAATCTCTTCGGCCTGACTTTTTCTCCATTTGGAATAATCGCGCAGGTATTGCATTCTTCGCAAAGACTCGCCCAACGATTTACCGGAAAGTACAAAGAACAGTTCATTCTGTTTGCTTCGACTGGACTGCATCACCCGAACCGCTTTGGCATAGCTGTCTTGTTTTTGCTTCAACTCTTCGTTCAACCGTTTTATTTCCGATTCCAGGCGGGATTGTTCTTTTTCCAACGCAACAATTTCCTGGTTTTGCAGCGTCATCATTTCTTTTCGCGAAGCGATTTGTTTGTTTATGAGATTAATGCGCTGAAGGATAGTGGTAGTTTGTTTTTTTACGTCGAGATACAGCTTATTGGTATTTTTAATTTCTTCCAACAGTATCTTTTGTTGTTTCTGAAGATTATTTATTTGTTGAGTTTGCGAGAAAAGGGTCAACACAAACGTCGAAAACAACCATATCGCCAAGAATCTCCTCATCAATTGTTCGTTATGATTTTTACAATATCCGAAATTGTAGCTCTTGTATAACTTCCCGGAATCGAAATCTGAAGGTCAAAATCCTCATCCAGAGTGATTCCTGAAAATTCTAATCCGACATTTACTTTTCGTTTCTCTGAAGCCAGTGCCACTTCCATTTTGTGAGGAAAGGCTTTGTTAGTTTCCATAACGAAGTTCCCGTAACGCCAATCCATGGAATAATTTTCTCTGGGCTCAAACAAACGGGTCGAAGCAACTCTATCGTTTCCATCGATCTCAAAACTATATTCTATACCGGACTCATCATCTACAGATTTCAATAAATAGTACATGTCAGAAACTCTTCCGGATAAAAATTTATCATAATCAGCGTAAATGACATCATTTTGACCGGATACGAATATATGATTGGTAAGCAACGATTGAAGCGTCTTATATTCAAATCCTACCGGATAAACCCTCTTAACGTCTTCAATGGATTCTTTCACATATCGTTTGTTCATTCTGTCCAGAAGCACCAAGCTATCTGTATCGGCATACAAACGCAACATCTCCACACCAAATAATGGCTGAACAGATAACTGAATAGCTTTGTCTTTAATAATCCGAAGGCTGGCCTTGGAACTCAGCGACTTTGTTCCTGATGAAAGGTTGAGATTAAGCCGCGATGAAAATGTTTTAAAATTTATTTGACTGTTAAGAATATCTGAAAACAAATCCGCATCTACTTTGTGCTCAAGCGGAGCTGCTGTGACGACTTGCTTTTTAGATTTGCACGAAGACCAGCTAAAAATCAGTACAATCGCAAAAAACAGTACAACTATGTGTTTGAGTTTCATTCTTTTATGTATTCTTTTCTTCTGATTTTTTTGTTTAATGTTTTGGAATCACTTCCCAACTCTTTTGCTTTCTTCCATTGCTCAACGGCTTTTTCCTTTTCTCCCGTTACGGCAAGTATGTCGCCGTAATGTTCCAAAACCTCTGCAGAAAGTTCATCTTTTCCGTACTCGATTGCCTTCTCGATATATATTTTTGCCATAGTATATGCGCCCTGCTCAAACAAAATCCACCCGTATGTATCCAGATACGTAGGATTTGTAGGCTCCGCCTTAATAGTTATCCCGCTCATTTGTTCAGCCTTGTCCAGGTTCTTTCTCTCTAATGACAAATAATAACTGTAATTGTTTAAAACCGGCAGATTTTGCGGATTCAGTTTTAGCGCTTTATCGTAATTTTCAAAAGCGACAGCATTATTTTTTAGAAAGTGGTTAATATCACCAATTTGTCCGTAAAAATCCGATTCGATCATCGGGCTTTGAAATTCTGCATTTGCCAAACCCTGTTCGTAGGTACTTAATGCTTCCTTATACTTTTTCTGCTGAAATTTTGCTAATCCCATGTAAAAATAGAATTGTGGTGCAGTAGGAATATTTTTTATTCCTGTTTGTGTAATTTCAATTACTCTATCAAGAGCAGTTGAGTCGGGTAAAGCAATGCGAAGCATTTGTTCATATCCGGCAGGGTCGGTAGGATTTTCTTTCGCGTAAATCTCAAACTGTTCCATGGCTCCTTTTTTATCCTCCTGCAACAAGAGCACATCACCATACATCATATTGATCTGGGTATTGTTGGGGTGTTGCTCAAACATAGATTGGAAAAGTGGGTTGGCAGTTTTTATATCTTGTTGACTTTGGCGTAGAACGGCAATGTAGCGGCCTAATAGTTGCAACTTTGTCTCTACCTCCATCTTGCTGCTTTCAATGGCCTTTTGTAGCTCCTCAACAGCTGCCGTTTTATTGTTGGTCTTTTCATAATAATTGACCATCGAGAGAATGAGCGAAGGTTCATCGGGATCAATAAGCTTTGCCTGATCGTAATACTCAAGCGCTTTATCCGTCTGATTGTCCTGCAAATATAAATCGCCCATTAAAAGTTTGTATCGAATATTATCGGGGTTCTTGTCGATAACAGACTGAATTTCTTCAAACGCCCGCTCCTTTTTATCCATCATGTTGTACAACCGAAACTTATTGAGCGTTATTGCATCGGAAACTCCGGTGTATTTTTGCAGCGTGTCGAGCGATTGAATGGCTTTTTCAAGTTCGCCGTTATCCCCATATACATTGGAAAGTTCAAAATAAAGGTCAATCTTGTCAGGGTAGGTTTTCAGCAAATAATTGTAGATGTCAATAACTTCTTCTTTCAGATCGAGCTCTTTGCTCAATCCGGCAAGGATCATGTTGTAGTAATAGTTGGTTGGATCGTATTTTACTGCTTTTCGGAAATAATCCAGTGCCATGTTTTTCTCGTCCAGCGAACTGTAATATGCGCCCAATTCCACCAGAACACTGGCGTTGGTGGAATCGATGGAATGACAATGTTGTAGCAGATCGAAAGCCTCGTCATACTTGCCCAGAGTCTTGGCATTTACGGCTTGGTAAAAGTAGTAATCGAATTTTCGTCGGGTAGTTTCATCTAAAATCAATCCTTTTTCCTGTGAAAAGATATTCACCGGAAAAAGTAAAAATAGGACACCTAATAAAGCAATATATTTTTTATAATTCATTCTATTTCTTTGTTCTATGCTCTACACCTATTTTTTTCCCGTATGCCCAAATCCGCCGGCACCTCTTTCGGTTTCGTTCAGTTCGTTTACCTGTTGCCATTCTACACGTGCGTGTTGAGCGATTACCATCTGACAGATGCGTTCCCCGTCATTAATAACGAAATCGTCACTCGATAAATTTACCAGAATTACCCGAATTTCACCCCGATAATCGGCATCGATAGTCCCCGGCGAATTCACGATAGAAATACCGTGCTTCACCGCCAATCCGCTTCGCGGGCGGATTTGTGCTTCATATCCCTCGGGAAGTTGAATATAAATACCTGTAGGAATGAGCGATCGTTGCAACGGCTTTAATGTAACCGGCTCATCTATATTAGCCCGAAGATCCATTCCGGCAGACAAAACTGTGGCATATTCGGGTAGCGAATGTTTCGATTTATTGATAATTTTAACTTGCATAACTTCTTAAGGGATAGACAACAAAAAACCGGTTTTGTTTAAACCTGCGAATTTAGTCATTTATGAGCAAATATTTGTCAAATTGATAAAATTTAAGGAAATTACGTCCCTTATTACGGCTGATTTTTTGCGATTATTACTTTCATGGAGTGAAAAAATGCATATCTTTGTAACTATATGAGCCAACAAGACGATTTATTGAAGAATTTACGCCAAACGCTCAGTGAACAAGGCATTGAGTCGTTTCACGTGCTGGAAGATCTGGTCCCTATTGAGGAACAAATGGAATATTTCCGTTATTTCGACCGCCTGAGACGAGAGAATTCTCCTTTTGTGCGCGATGAAGAAATTGCCATTCTTTTTTCTGCTGATGAGACCGTTGACAGGAAGAAAAAAAGTTTGTCAAGGCTGGCGTCCATACCCGATGTCGGCGCATATCGGGCCATTGAAACCTACCACAGCAGTCCTTTAGAGCCTGAATTGTTTAACTGGTCATCTATGTCGTTGGTTGGCAGCAGAATAATTTTAAGCTCCGATCTGTCGGGGCAGCAACAGATCTACGTTTCGTCAGGATTGGGCGGCCACGAGAAAAAACTTCGTTTTTTTGGCCTGTTTACCACCAATGACCGTCAGCCGCTGACCGATTTACAGAAAGAAATAGTGGAGCGCGAGTTTCGTTTTCAACTTCAGCAAGCCGATGTGGAAATTGAGAAGTTCGAAATAAAAGACAATTATTTCACCCTTCTGATGCTTTTCCCAATCGACTCAGATGTGCGTTCTAGCATTAATGCCGCGGTAAACGAAATAAACCAATACGGCAATTTCTTAGACCCGAAATTTTTATTCACGAATGTGAAAATTTTATCGGATAGTGAGATTGATAAGTTGTTGAAGAAGAAATAAGTTTCTCTTCTTTGTATTCGACTGGTTTACCGATGAAAAATCAATTGTGCGCGAAAAATACGAGATTTTTGCTTGTAAGATTATTTATGCTGGTACTCCTTTCCATGGGTATATGCAATAAAAGTTTTGCACAAGAAATTCCTTTTGTTCCACCCGTTTTTAATTACACCACTCATAACTACGATGCCGGAAATCAAAACTGGGCTATTGCGCAGGGTGAAAATCGGGTTATCTACGTTGGCAACGATTATGGCTTACTCAGTTTTAATGGCGTAAACTGGAAACTTAATCCGTTGCCCAACAATTTATCCGTTAAATCGATATTTATTGACAATTCAACGGATATAGAGAAAATATACGTGGGTTCTTTTGAAGAATTCGGATTTTTTCAAAAAAATGAGAAAAATGAGCTGCTTTACCATTCGTTGAAACATCTTATCAAAGATTTTGCTCTTCACAACGATGAAGTCTGGACGATCAATAAATTAGGAAATAACATTTTTTTCCAGACTTTTTCATCGTATTTCATTTACAATGAATTGGATAATAGCCTGAAATCAGAAAAACCTTATCCGGCGCCTTTGTATTTTTTTAAGGCCGGTGATAATCTTTACGCACAATTTATCGATGAACATTTCTACGTTTTTGATGGCACTATGTTCCAGCTACTTTTGACAAGAGACAAACTCAATAACGATCAGGTAGTTTCGGTTTTATTGTCTGACAATGAACTATATCTGGTAACTGCTAAAAGTGGGATTTATTCTTATAATTTGTCAAATAAGAATTTATCTCGAAAAGGAACGAGTATTGACAATGAATTGCAAAGTGGAACCGTAAACAGGGTTGCGGTTTTATCGGATTCAGTTTTTGTTCTTGGCACACTAAATAATGGTCTTTATGCTTTGAAAACCGATGGGAAGGTACTTTGGCAATTAAATCGGGATAACGGATTGTATAACAATACAGTGCTGGGCTTATTGAATGACAATGACAACAATCTTTGGGCAGCTCTCGATAACGGGATTTCCTATATTCAAACCAATTCCCCACTCTCCTTTTTTGAACCTCAACATATTCGCATCGGGTTGGTTGAGGACATTCTTATCAAAGATGATCAATTTTACATTGCTACAAATCAAGGCATTTACACCTATTCCGAGAACCAAAAAAGCATTTATCAACTTCCTGATTTTAACGTTCAGTCATGGTTTATCCGCAGTTTTGACAATCAAATAATTACAGGTAATAATACAGGTACCTCGTTTATTGTAAACGATATAAAAATAGGACTTCCCGAAATGAGCACCGGAGGTACTGATATCAAAGCAATGAAAATTCATAACAAAGATTTTTTGTTAGAATCAACTTATACCGCACTTCAGGTTTACTTCCGAAACACTAGCGGTGAATGGTTCTATAGTCATAAGGTTGATAATTTTTTCGACCTGATTAATCAGCTTGAACATGATCATGAGGGGAATATCTGGGCAGGCCACATGTACAAAGGTGTTTATAAATTACGTCTCGACGAACAATTACGACGTGTCGTACTACAAGAGTATTATCCAACTATGGACAATACTACAACAGCTACAAGACCGATTAGAACAATGAAATTGAAAGGAAGAATTGTGTTTACAAACGGAAACGCTTTTTATACATATGACGATATTACACAGAAAATTATTCTTTATGATCAATTAAACCAAGAACTCCCTCAACTTGTAGACACGAGAAACATTGTCTCAATTAATGATTTTGCATTTTGGTTTCTACGTCCCGAAGAATATACGTTGGTAAAATTCACATCTGGAAAATATCAGATTTCCGATAAAATCCCATTCGGAATTTTAAACAATCCTCCCAATACAGGCAGAGGAAATATGTACGTGGATAAAAACAGTATTTCTTATTTTTGTTTAAACGGAGGTTTAGGAAAATATAATTTCAGTGACAGTCATCAAACAAGTTTGCCCAATCTTGAAATTTCAAGAATATGGAGTTATAACCGAAAAGTTGACATCCCGAAAAATCTGTCCATTAATAAAAGGAATGTAATAGACTTCTCCGATAATAACCTTACTTTCGAATTTCAATACCCCGATTTCAGCAAGAAAAAAGTTATTGTAGAGTGTTTTCTGGAGAATTACGATACACGTTGGATTTCAACAGCGCCTAACTATACAATAACTTATACCAACTTGCCGGCTAATTCGTATGTTATGAATTCAAGGGTGTTAAACGATATGGGTGAAGTGCTTTCAACCGTATCAATTCCTTTCCAAGTGAAAAACCCATGGTACAAAACCACTTTGTGCATTCTTATTTACATCCTGTTAACCGCACTAATAATCGCTTTTCTAATTAGAAAGTATATTCAGATGGTTGTTAAAAGGAAAAACAAACTTTTTGTGCAACAGGAGAAAGAAAGAATTGCTCAACTAGACCGTCAGGAAAAGCTTATAACAGAGATGAAGAACGAAAAGCTGCAAAATGAACTGACATATAAAAGCAAAGAATTGGCTAATGCAGCCATGATGATTATCAATCAGGAGGAACTGCTGAATAAATTGAAAAAAGAAATTCAGGAGAACGTGAGATCCGGCAGAATAAACCGTTCACACGGAGCTAATCTTGTTAAATTAATCGATAGTAATCTTTCCGGTGAAGATGAATGGGCGCTTTTTCAGGAAAACTTTGATCTTATTCACGAAAACTTCTTCCGAAAATTAACCGAACAATATCCTACCTTAACTCCGGGCGACTTACGCCTTTGCGCTCTTCTCCGATTGAATTACTCATCGAAGGAAATTGCCAAGATGTTAAATCTTACGCTTCGTGGCGTAGAAGCCGCACGCTACCGTTTAAGGAAAAAACTCAATCTGGACGAAGAAGAAAATCTTGTTTCTTTTGTTATTAATTTCAACTAAGGGAGATATCTGTAATAGAATATTCGTTTCTCCTATTTCTGACCTCACTATTTGCTGAAAATGCAATAAAAAGTTTATTTTTTATCTCAAACCTCCTCGTTTTATAGTACAGTACACACTTATACAATACTTTTATTATTAGTATATTATACCTACTTAAAGTAGTATTAAAGTATCCTTTAAAAATATGTTATAAAACACAAAGTACTTTTAAAGAGGTATTTAATTAGGTACGTTCGCGCATAAGGCTTTAATTTGATGCAGAAAGTTGATTATTTATAACAAATTTAAAGGTTTAGAGTCCATGAAATTAAAAAGTATTTTAATTCTTTGCTTTCTGTTATCCTTCGTTGTCATATTTGCTCAACAGCAAATATCAGTAAGCGGAGTAGTAACGGAAAATGCAACCGGCGACCCCGCAATCGGGGTCAGCATCTTGGTGAAAGGCACAACAAACGGAACAGTTACCGATATCGATGGAAACTATTCACTGACTAACGTGCCAAGCGATGCAATATTAGTATTCAGTTATATTGGAATGCTAACCATTGAAGAAAACGTAAACGGTCGCTCAACCATTAATATCTCAATGATGGAAGATGTACAAGCGTTAGACGAAGTGGTCGTTATTGGCTATGGTACGGCAAGGAAAAGAGACTTAACTGGATCTATAGTAAGCGTAAGTGCAGCAGAGATCGCAGACAGGCCGTCGACAAACCCATTAGCATCATTGCAAGGAAAGGTGGCGGGGGTGCAAATTGTAAACACAGGCCGTGCAGGCCAAGATCCGGAAATCCGTATCAGAGGGACAAACTCCATCAACGGCTACAAACCTCTGTATATAGTTGATGGACTATTTTCGGATAATATCGGTCATATAAATCCATCGGATGTGGAATCCATGGAAATATTGAAAGACCCGTCGTCACTGGCAATTTTCGGAGTTCGTGGTGCTAATGGTGTTATCATTATCACCACTAGAAAAGCAAAAATGGGTCAAACTATCGTAAATTTGAACACCTCATTCGGATTTAAGGAAATCTACGACAGAATCGATCTGACAAATGCTGTTCAGTTCAAGGAATTATACGATGAACAAAGAATAAATCAAGGTGCTCCTCCCTATAATTATAGTAACTGGGGAGCAGATACGAATTGGCAGGACGAAATGTTCCAAACCGGATTTATAACTAATAACAATATCAGTATAACCGGCTCGGGAGAGAAAAGCAGATTCTATATGGGATTAGGATACACTTCGGAAGAAGGCTCCATCCAAACAGAAAAATTTTCAAAAATCACTGTAAATCTGAATAGCGAATATAACGTTACGGATTTCCTTAAATTCGGTTTTCAGGTCAATGGTGCGAAAAACAAAACTCCGGATGCCAAAGGTGTAGGCTCCATCGTAAGAGCAGCCCCCATTGCTCCCACATTTTACGACTATTTAGACCCGCTGACAAACAAAAACGAACGACTCCTGCACACCATGCCCGAATTTCAACGCGCACAGGTTTGGAATCCGCTTGTAGAAACATTCATCAGGGGCAATCACAACTTGGGAGTTAACCATAGAGTGGCAGGAAACATCTACGGGGAGGTAAATCTTTTAAAAAATTTCACATTCAGAACAACCCTGTCTTTGGATTACGCAATAAGTGAAGGCCGTTCTTTCTCTCCGGTAGTTTATTTCTATAACCCCGATATTCCGGGCAAAGAGAATGTTCAGGACAGACAATCTATTTCTCAGTTAAAATCAACGGAATATGCTGCGCAAGGCGACCATATTTTAACTTATCAGAATACATTTGATGACGTACACTCACTCACCGTAATGGGAGGTGTTACAACCAATTATCGTGAATATTCAATACTGAACGGTTCGCGTAACGAACTTTTAGATAAAATCTATTTCAGCATACCCAACGACAATCATGATAAATGGTGGCTATCTGCATTAAATTCGGATGGAGCAACAAACGAATCCAACCAGTGGAGACGATTTACTATGTCGTACCTGCTGCGCGGATTATATAGTTATGATAATAAATATTTACTAAACGGTTCTTTCCGTCGCGATGGTTCATCAGTTTTTCGTGGCGTAGGAAATACATGGGAAAATTTCTATTCCTTTGGAACGGCATGGGTTGTTTCGGAAGAAGATTTCATGAAAGATCAGAATGTTATCGATTACCTGAAACTGAAAGGCTCCTGGGGAGTTTTGGGAACGGAAAACACCGGAACAAGTGTTTATCCAACTTATCCTGAGCTTACTTCTGTAGGAAGCGCTGTATTCGGCCCTAATGAAAGCATAATTCCGGGATACACAAAAATCTACAACGTCCAGGATTTAAAATGGGAAAAAACCTACTCATGGGAAGCAGGATTTGAAATGAACCTGCTGAATCAGCGATTACGAATCGAACCTGTTTATTACAGCAAGAGGACTAAAGACATTATTGTGTTGCTCGACTCCCGAGGTGGAGCTTTTAACTCGCTGGAAAATCTGGGAGATATAGAAAACAAAGGGTTGGAGCTAACCGCAACATGGAACGATAAAATCGGAGATTCCGGATTTACCTATTCCATCGGTGCAAACCTAACCACCATCAATAACAAGGTGATTTCACTGGGACGCGATGAAGGCGATGCTATTTACGAAGGTATGGCGAGAACAGTTGCCGGATATCCCATAGCTTATTTCTACGGATATAAAGTAAAAGGTATTTATCAAAACAACGAAGACATCAAACAATCGGAACCCAATAATGTATTTACCGTGAAGCCGGGAGATTTGAAATTCGAGGACGTAAACGGCGACGGATTCATAGATCAGGATGATAGAACGATGATTGGAAAACCGACTCCCGATTACACCTATGGATTGAATTTCAATTTAGGCTACAGAGGTTTTGACCTTGGAGTTGATATGATGGGCGTTTACGGCAACGAGATCTATCGGGATTGGGACACTTCTTCGTTTGCTCAATTCAATTACCTGATAAAGCGCATGAACAGATGGAACGGTGAGGGGACATCCAACTGGGAGCCGATCTTGGAACCGAGCAGGGCTATCAATCGTGCCTATTCGAACTATTATATTGAAGACGGTAGTTTCTTCCGTATCCGTAACGTTCAGTTAGGGTATACATTCCCATCATCTTTATTAAACAAGATGTACATGAAATCGCTCCGTATTTATGCTAATGTCCAAAACCTGAAGACTTGGAGCAAAAATACGGGTTATACGCCCGAAATCGGTGGAAGTGCTATAAGGTCGGGAGTTGACGGAGGTACGTATCCGATGCCGGCTATTTATACTTTCGGTTTAAATCTAACATTCTAAAAAATTACAGAACATTATGAAACATAAGATAATTAAAACAATAAGTATTTGTGTTATAGGGGTATTATCCCTAATGCAAATTGGTTGTAGCGATCTTTTAGATCAGGAACCGCAAGGAAAATGGGTGGATGGAGATAACCCGGGCGGATCTTTCCAAACGGACGTATTTTCGCTATATGCACGTATGAAAGGATGGGGAATAACCGGAGGCATCCCTGCATTTGCCATACACAGTATCCGAAGTGAAGATGTGGAGAAAGGAAGCACTCTTTCCGACGGTTCCGATGTAGCATCAATGTACGACAATTTTAACTACAATGCCTCCGATGGTAATCTGGCAAGCTATTACACAAGCAATTATGCACTTATACATACTGCAAACACTATTTTGGCAAATATAAAGGAAGCTGAAGAAAGTGGTATTCAATTATCGGATATAGATTTAATGTGCAAGGGTGAAGCTTATTTCTTTCGAGCATTTCTATATTTTAATTTAGTAAGAGCCTACGGACAGGTTCCGTTGATAAATTTCAAGATCACAGATGCGGCTGAAACCAATATTCCAAAATCAACGGAAGAACAGATATATGCTCAAATCGATGCCGATTTAACGGAGTCAGAAAAACTGTTGCCAGAGCAATGGGAATCGAAATATTTAGGCCGGGTTACCTGGGGTGCAGCCCGCGCATTGCACGCCAAAACGTATATGCAGCGTAATGACTGGACAAATATGCTCAGTACATCTACCGACGTAATTAAATCAGGATTGTATGACCTGAGTACGCCTTTTGATAAGATTTTCAGAGAAAGTGGCGAAAACAACAGCGGGTCAATCTTCGAATTACAATGTACAGCTACGGCCGCATTGCCCGGAAGCACGGATATTGGCAGCCAATATGCGCAAGTTCAGGGCGTTAGAGGCGCGGGAATGTGGGACCTGGGCTGGGGTTGGAATTGTCCTACTCCCAATTTGGCAAGCGCTTTCGAAGAAGGTGACCCCCGAAAAGACGAAACATTGTTGTATTTCCTGAAACCGGGTGAAGATCCAAATTCCATTCAGGCAAACAAGCCTTACAACGAAAAACCGATAGCGCAGGAAGTAATGAATCGCTATTACAATAAAAAAGTATATACAGACCCGGCCAAACGTACTCAATTCAACCGGTTCGGTTACTGGATGAATATCCGCATAATCCGTCTGGCTGAAATGTATTTGATCGCTGCCGAAGCTGCCAATGAACTCGGACAAACCGGCGATGCCATGGAATACCTGGAAATGGTACGCGCTCGAGCTCGCGGCGGAAATGCAACCATTCTCCCTAAAGTTACCACAATGAATCAGGCTGAAATGCGCAATGCGATACGTCACGAAAGAAGAGTAGAATTAGCCATGGAATGGGATCGTTTTTATGATCTTGTCCGATGGGGCACTGCCAGAGACGTCTTGCATGCGGCGGGAAAAACAGGTTATCAAGATAAACACGCGCTATTACCCCTGCCACAGGCAGAAATAGACAAATCAAACGGTGTGCTGGTCCAGAATCCAAATTATTAATCGATTATAAAATTTCAATATTATGAGAAAAAAAATATCAACATATCAAATAATTCTGATAGCCGTATTTGGGATGATTATATCATCCTGCTTTCAGGATTTAGATCAGAATCCGCCTTTCGATTATCCCGATGAACCGCCCAAACCACCTATTAGTGAAGACGGACAGATATTCTACATGGCATTTAACGACAATTATAAAGATGTCAAAAGCAACAAGGATGCAACTAAAATCGGAAATCCTACATTTGCCGAAGGCAAGGTTGAAAAAGCGTATGCAGGCACTAAAGATAGTTATTTGACATTTAAACTATCGGATTTGTCAGCAACATTAGGTTCTGCAGTATCGGTAGGATTCTGGTATAAAGTAAACGGGAACCCCGACAGAGCAGGGATCGTTGTGATAGGCCCGGTATCGGAAGGAGCTTCAGCAAATGCACAAAACAACAGAACTTCGGGTTTCCGTATTTTCCGGGAGAATGCAGGCGGGAAGCAACGCATTAAAGCCAATGTTGGTAACGGAACCGCTGATGTTTGGCTCGACGGTGGAGATAAAGCCGATATTGATCCCGCTATTTCTCCTTGGAAATACATTACATTGGTGCTTACCGAAGGAAAAGCGTTCTTCTATATCGATGGAGAAGAAGTGGCTTCAAGCGATTTATCGAAGATTAGTTGGGCAGGATGCGATATAATGTCCATCGGATCGGGAGAGCCCCGATTTAACGAATGGGGACATTTATCGGACAACAGTTTAATTGATGAACTGCGGATTTACAACCGGACATTGACCGCAGCACAGATAAAAGATATTGTTAATCATGATACGGAAGAATAAAATATGATTAGAATATTTTTATCAGTTTTCGTTATACTTGCTCTTTTGTCGGGTTGCTCCGATAAAAAAAACGAGCAAAACAAAATTCCCGAACAGGAAGCACGCCCGCTTACTTTCGCCTCCGACGATGCATTTCTCGATTTCATCCAAAAAACGCACATCAACTATATGTGGGACGGAGCGGAAAAAACTTCCGGTTTGGCACCTGAGCGAATACACATAGACGGCAATTACCCGCAAAACGATGCCGATGTAATTACCACCGGCGGCAGCGGTTTCGGCATTGCAGGGCTTATCGTGGGAATAGAACGCGGATTTATTCCCCGCGACAAAGGCGTGGAACGATTGCACAAAATTGCTGATTATCTGGCTAAGGCCGACCGATTTTACGGCATTTGGTCGCACTGGATGTGCGGCCCAACCGGAAAAGTAAAACCATTCGGCACGAAAGACAACGGTGGCGATTTAGTGGAAAGTGCTTTTCTGATGCAGGGATTACTTATTGTTCGTGAATATTTCAAAAACGGAAATGAAAACGAGAAAGAACTCGCCACCAAGATCGACAAACTGTGGCGCGAAATGAACTGGACGTGGTACCTGAACGGAGAAGACGCGCTTTACTGGCATTGGAGCCCCGAATACGAATGGGAAATGAACTTCCCCTTGGAAGGTTACAACGAATGCCTGATAACTTACATTTTAGCGGCATCTTCGCCTACACACACCATTCCCGCATCGGCTTTCCACAAAGGCTGGGCACGCGGCGGCGGAATTAAAAGCGATAAAATCGCTTACGGGCTTCCACTCATTCTAAAGCACAACGGAGCGGAAGATTATGGCGGCCCGCTGTTTTGGGCGCACTATTCCTATATCGGACTGAGTCCGAAAGGTTTAAAAGACCAATACGCCAATTATTGGGAAGTGAATAAAAATCAGGCATTGATAAATTATCACTATTGTGTGCAGAATCCGAAAGGATTTAAAGGATATGGTGAAAACTGTTGGGGATTAACGGCGAGTTATACCATAGACGGATACACTGCGCATATGCCGATGAAAAATGACAAAGGCGTAATTACCCCAACAGCGGCTTTATCGAGCTTTCCGTACACTCCCGAACAATCGATGCAAGCCCTAAAACATTTCTATAACGATTTGGGCGATAAATTGTGGGGAAAATACGGATTTTACGATGCTTTCAGCATTCACGATAATTGGTATCCACAACGTTACCTAGCAATCGACCAGCTGACCATCGCCCCGATGATCGAAAACTACCGCACCGGATTGCTTTGGAAACTGTTTATGAGCGCACCCGAAATTCACGAAGGATTAAAGAAACTCGGATTTGACTATCAACCATGAGAAAAATAAGAGATAATATGAAGAAAAATCATTTATTCACCACCATTGCATTGATGGTATTTTTAGGATGCGGACAGACAAAAGGCATACCCGAACCCGTTCAGAGCAAACCTTTACCTGATAATTCGGCGTGGAAAAGTTTCAGTGGCGACAAACGCATCGAGCAACGCGTTGACTCCGTGCTTAAATTGATGACATTAGAAGAAAAGATCGGACAAATGACGCAGTTTTCTGCTAATTGGTCAATTACCGGCCCCGTTATGCCCGATAATTTTCAGCCGTATCTCGAAAAAGGGCTTATCGGAAGTATTTTTAACGCAACTTCGGTAAAAGGCGTACGCCAAATGCAGGAAATGGCCGTAGAGAAAACCCGATTGGGTATTCCAATCCTCTTCGGACAAGACGTAATTCACGGATATAAAACCATTTTTCCGATTCCGCTGGCAGAAGCCTGTTCGTGGGATTTGGAGATGATACGCAGAACAGCAGAAATAGCTGCCATTGAAGCCGCTTCCGATGGAATTAACTGGACATTTGCACCTATGGTGGATATCGGTCGGGATGCCCGTTGGGGACGCGTGATGGAAGGAGCCGGCGAAGACCCGTATTTGGGTAGCAAAATTGCCGAAGCTAGAGTAAAAGGATTTCAGGGAGGGAGCGACTGGAAATCGTTATCAGGCGTTACAACACTGCTGGCTTGCGGAAAACATCTTGCAGCTTATGGTGCTGCCGAATCTGGACGCGATTACAATCCGGCTGAACTATCGGAACACACGCTCAGAAACGTGTATTTACCTCCCTACGAAGCAGCCCTGAAAGCGGGCGTTGGAACATTTATGGCATCGTTCAACGAAATAAACGGCGTGCCGGCGTCAGCCGACAAATGGTTACTGACGGACGTATTACGCAACGAATGGGGATTTAACGGTTTTGTGGTAAGCGATTATACCGGTGTAAACGAACTGGTTCCACACGGCGTTGCCAAAGACGAAAAGCACGCTGCTCAACTGGCAGTTAACGCGGGTATAGATATGGATATGACCGGTTCTACATTCATTAAATATCTCGCAGAATCCGTTCAGGAAGGAAAAGTATCGGAACAAACCATTGACAATGCTGTGCGGAGTATTCTGGAAATGAAATTCCTGTTGGGCTTATTCGATGATCCGTATCGATATCTTGACGAAAAACGTGCACAACAAAACACGATGACACCCGAATTTATGGAAACCGCCCGAAAAGCGGTGGCTTCGTCGGTGGTGTTACTGAAAAATGTCGGAAATATTCTCCCCATTTTTAAAGAAAGCGGAAAAACCCTTGCCCTCATCGGGCCGCTGATGAACGATTCCATCAACCTGAATGGGGAATGGGCAGGATTGGGCGACCGCAACAAAAGCGTTACTATTTTAAAAGGATTGACGGATAAATATAAAAACACGTCGGTAAAACTTGTTTATACCCAAGGTTCGACAATAACCGAAACAACGGCAGCAAAAATTTCCGAAGCAGTTTCCACCGCAAAGCGTGCCGATGTAATTATTGTTGCTTTGGGAGAAGATTTCAACTGGTCGGGCGAAGCCGCAGTAAGAACAGACATTCGTTTGCCTGAAGCGCAGCGCCAACTGCTGAAAGCATTGAAGGAAACCGGAAAACCTATTGTTTTGATTACATTAAGCGGTCGGCCGTTGGATTTATCGTGGGAAGACGAAAACGTGAATGCCATTTTGCAGGCGTGGTTTCCCGGTACTCAAGGCGGACACGGAATTGCGGATGTAATTGCAGGCGATTACAATCCCTCGGGAAGACTGGTGATGAGTTTTCCACGAAATGTAGGGCAAATTCCCATTTATTACAATCAGAAAAATACCGGCCGTCCCGTGGATTTAAACGATGAGCCCATCGACTACAAATCCAATTATTTAGACGTTTCTATTACGCCGCTTTATCCGTTTGGTTACGGTTTGAGCTATACCACGTTTGCCGTAAGCAACGTACGTTCCGATAAGTCTTCAATGAAAACAGGTAACGATAAAATAACAGTCACCGCCACGGTGCAAAATACCGGAAACGTGGATGGAGAAATGATTGTACAGCTTTACACCCGCCAACTATGGGCAAGCGTAACGCGTCCTGTTAAAGAATTGAAAGGATTTCAAAAAGTGCTTTTGAAGGCGGGCGAAAGCAAGCAGGTTTCGTTTGAGCTCACATCGGAAGACCTGGATTTTTACGGTATTGATATGAAGAAAAAAACAGAACCGGGTGATTTTAAATTATGGATAGCACAACATTCTGCCGATAGTTCTAATGAAATAAGTTTTTCGGTAACAGATTAATATAAACTCAACAAAAGGAAAGAGTAACCCAGCGGTTACTCTTTTTTTCTTCTAAATTCCCTTGTCTCATCTTTTCTGAACACCTTTTTATCACCGAATGCCTTACCACCTGAGTGGCTATCGTGCTTTTTATCTTTGCGCTTACGGTCCGGATTGAATGAACGTTCACGAGCGTTTAACGGTTTTTCTGTCCTGTTGTCGGTTCTTTCGCGACGAAATTCTTTTCGTGGCTTTGCATCCTTATCGTATTCACGTTTGGGGCGAAATTCACGCTTCGGCTTGGAGTCATCATCTTCCTCAGCACGTTTGGCACGACGGTATCCTTCCTTGGAATTTCGCTCCAATTGCTCCCTGTCGGGACGGCGGCGTTCGGTTTTTGGGCGATCATCGCGCTTACCCGAAAAGATTTCGTATTCGCGCATTTCGCACTCCAGCGCACCGTTGAAAAGGAAGAACCGTTTGGAATGCTTCAACCCGATGCTGTCGAAACTCTCTTTCCGATAGCTCAGAATATACGCATTGTATCCGGTGAAAACGTGTTTCAACCGCTCGCCGATCATCACGTACAATTCCTGCAAATCTTCCACTTTCAAGCGTTCGCCATACGGCGGATTGGTCATTAAAACACCACTGGGAGCGGGTGCTTCGGTATATTGCTGTAGCGGTTTTACGCTTAGATCGATATATTTTTTCAGTCCGGCATTTTTGATGTTTTTTTCGGCAATGGCAATCATTTTCGGCGAGATATCGGAGCCGATGATCCGGTGTGAAAACTCACGCGAAGCACTGTCATCGTTATACACCTCGCTGAAGAGGTCTGCATCGAAATCGTTCCACTTTTCAAACCCGAAACTCTGTCGATGAATTCCCGGCGGGATTCCCAACGCTATCATAGCGGCTTCAATTAGCAACGTTCCCGAACCACACATGGGGTCAACGAACGTACTTTCTCCCCGCCACCCCGATTTCAGGATCATGCCTGAGGCAAGCACTTCGTTTAGTGGCGCATCGCCCTGCGCCAATCGATAACCGCGCTTGTGCAGCGATTCGCCCGAACTGTCGAGCGACAACGTGCATTTGTTGTGCGCAATGTGCATATTGAAAACCAAATCGGGGTTGGTAACGCTTACCGATGGGCGTTTTTCATATTTTTCATAAAACCAGTCGGCAATGGCGTCTTTCACTTTGTACGCCACAAACTTGGAGTGATTGAAAATGTGTGAAAACACCACCGCATCAATCAAAAACGTTTTGTCGAGCGACATATATTCTTCCCAATTCAGTTGCTTCAGTGCATCGTACACCTCATCTGCATTATCAGCTTTGAAGTTATAAATCGGCTTCAGTATCCGCAATGCTGTTCGACAATGAACATTTGCTTTGTACATCAATCCCTTGTCACCTGTAAAAGACACCATTCGCGTGCCGATTTCTACATCGTTGGCACCCAACGCGATAAGTTCTTCGGCAAGTACGTCTTCGAGTTCGGCCATCGTTTTGGCGATAATTGGGAAAGTTTCCGATTGATTCATTCTTTGATTTTCAATAATTAAGGCACAAAGGTAATAAAAAAGTATACCAATGACACAAATACAACTGATGGGGCCCTAAAAATTAATATCCAGTAACTGACAATTAATTTAAATCACAATCTCACCTTAATTTTCACAGGCTTCCCCTCATTTTTAAACGCGTCTAACGCCGTAATCACATACGTGTACGGATTGTTGCCGCCTTCATAGGGCAACATGAAAAAATTATCGGGCGTTACGGTAACAATATTTTCTGCCCGATTGATATCCACTTTTTCGTTGGCTCTGAATCGGTAAATTACAAACCGCTTCGCAGTTTCGGGATTTAAAGGTTGTTTTTGATGTTCCCATGTGAGAAAATGCATTTCCTCGGTAAATACCTGAGTAAGTTTTTTCACTTTATTGGGACGCTCCTTGTGTAAATGCGTATAAGCCGGAATCAGCGCTTTGGCACGATGAGCACCCGTTTTAAGTGCATCGGCAACACCACCGGAATTTTCAAGTATCAGGTAACCATACCAGTAACAATTTCCGTGCACGAACGACATTTCACGCGATTGGCGGATTTTGACATCCAATTCGTTTTTATCCATGCTACGCTGCAAATCCTGACCGATATAGAGCGGCTGCTCAAAATTATTGGCATTCCACCAATGCAACAATGTGGTGTAGTCAGCTGCTTTGTGCCCGATTTCCCAGTAAAGCTGTGGAAGATTATAATCAATCCAGCCTTTTTCCACCCACAATTTAATATCGGCATACAGGTCACCGTAATTTTCCAAACCATTGGTATCGCTTCCGTTCGGGTCATTACGCTTATTGCGGTAAATTCCAAACGGGCTTATCCCGAAACGCACCCACGGTTTTGTTCCCGCAATGGTATATTTCAGTTGTTGAATAAGCAAGTTCACATTATTGCGTCGCCAATCTGCACGCTGATTTGCAGAAAAACCTTGCGAAGCAGCGTACATATTAAAACTGTTATCATCGGGGAAAGGCGTTCCGGCAATAGGATACGGATAAAAATAATCATCCATGTGAATGGCATCTACATCGTATCGCGAAACGATATCGCGCACTACTTCGCAAATAAAACTGCGATTTTCGGGCAATCCCGGCTCGAAATACAGTTGATTTCCGTATTGCACAAAGCGTTCGGGGTATTTGTAGTAAATATGATCGGGAGATAGCGGGTTGCTGATATTGGTTTTCACCCGATACGGATTCAGCCATGCGTGCAGCTCCATCCCCCGTTTATGACACTCATCGATAATAAAAGCCAACGGGTCAAAATCGGGATCATCGGGCGCTTTTCCCTGTGCGCCGGTCAGAAACCGGCTCCACGGTTCAAGATTCGATTTATAAAAAGCATCCGCTTCGGGACGAATCTGAAAAACAAGCGCATTAATACCGGCTTCATCAAACTTTCGCACCATTTCTGCCAGATAATGCTTCATGGCTGCGCTGTTCATCTGCTGATATCGCGATTGTCCTACGGTTTGAATCCATGCACCACGAAACTCGCGTTTGGGTGTAGAATCGGCATTACGGGTTAACGATTGTTTTGATGCACCGCAACTCAGCATCAAAAACGCTGTAAAAGTGATTAAAGTGATTCGAAAAAACTTCATTATTTAAAAATTAGACGGAACAAACAAAGAGTCGTCGCTTTCCAGCAATCCTTCTACCACACGCTGTTTTGGGAAAATTACGATGCGGCTGTGATGCGGAAAACGTTCTTCGAGACGTGTAGGTAAATGATCGAGAATAGACATATGCGAGAGATAGCCCTGATGTGCAGATACAAAAATAATCATATCATCGTCTTTGATGTAATCGCCGCACGAAAGCGGGTCGTGCCATTCAATAAACGGTTTGAAAGTGAATGGAGCCCCATTATTTTTTTTGCTTGAAATGACTGCCTGTGTATCGGGATGTCCAAGATGTAAAATGGGTACCGATAATTCCTGTGACAATTTCACTACTTTTTGAAGCCATAAATTAAATCCATCCTCTCTTTCCACAAGTGGTGGAGAAACAACTACAATTCGTTTATGTGATATTAATTCCTGTTCAATATGACAGATGAACATGTTTTTGTCCACATTCTTGATTATCAAGTCAACCTTATCACCTAATAATTTTTCCAATACTCCTGTCCTGCCCGGCCAACCCAAAATCACGATATCAGTCATCAATTCCCGTGCTGTACGCACAATTCCGCTTGCAGCATTGTGATCGATGGTAGTAATAATATCCACATCTATTTCGGCCGCTGTAGCATTTTGCACAAATTCATGCAACTGTTTACGAAAACTTACAATATTTTTCTCAGCTTCCTGATTATTGGGCACAACACCCAACAGTGAAACTGAATTTACCGATCTTTTGTCTTTCATCAACAAAGCGAGTTCTACGTGATGACCAATATTTGACGGATTGGCAATAGGTACCAGAATTTTCTCCTGTGCAAAAGCACCTAAATCGGATTCGGAAAGCGGAGCATTTTCCTGGCTGATAGCAATTTCACGTGCCGATTTTTGTGTAACAAGCGATGCCACAATACAAGTCAGCAATATCAGGATAATGGTTCCGTTCAGAATATATTCATCCAGAATTCCGGCATTGTATCCCACAATAATAACCGCGATGGTGGCCGCTGCGTGTGAACTGCTTAACCCGAAAATTATATTTCGCTGAGTAACCGAATACTTGAAAATAACCTGTGTAAAAAAAGCTGCCAACCATTTTCCGAAAATTGCCGTAACAGTGAGCGCAAAAGCAATTATGGCCGTAGTCAGTCCATTAAAAACTACCGACAAATCCACCAACATTCCTACGGAAATTAAGAAAATGGGAATAAACAACGAGTTTCCGAAAAACTCTATCCGGTTCATCAATGCCGACGAATGCGGAATTAATCTGTTCAGTGCTAATCCTGCTGCGAAAGCTCCGATAATCGGCTCAATTCCTCCAAGTTCAGCTAAAAAACCACATAAAAACAGCACGAACAACACAAAAATAAAGTGCAGGTATTTCTCACCTTCTGCTTTCTGGAAAAACCATTTGGCTATTCGAGGAATAAGATAAAAAACGATTGCAGAGAAAACTGTCAATGATACAAGCAACCGCAACAGAAACCAAAAATCCAATCCACCTCCGGTATTCGACAAAATAAGTGCGAGAATAATCAATACTGCCGTATCTGTCAAAATAGTTCCGCCAACGGTAATAGCAACAGCCTGATTTTTAGCGACTCCCATACGGCTGACGATAGGATAAGTAACCAGCGTATGCGTAGCAAACATACTGGCGGTGAGGAAACTGGCATTAAAATCGTATCCCAGCAGATAATGCATAACCGGGAAACCCACCGCAAGCGGAATGACAAATGTGAAGAAGCCGAAAACAAGACTTTTGTTTTTGTTGGCGATAAACTCGTTCAAATCAAGTTCCAGTCCTACAATAAACATGATATACAGCAACCCGATGGTCGAAAACATCGATACTCCATCATGATTATTGTCGATAAGATTTAAACCGTAGGGGCCGATTATTACTCCCGCAACAATAAGCCCGATAATGCTCGGTACATTAATGCGTTTCAACAAAATGGGTGCTAACAGCACAACTACCAACAACACCGCAAAAACGAGAACGGAGTTGGTAAACGGCAATGTAAACTCGTGCATTATATCCGAAAAAAAATCGTTCATCAGCGTTGTTATTTTGATTTTTCCAACTTTCGTAAGTTACAAAAATACAGAAAATATTTCGGAATATTGATTAACTCTGCTTTTTTGTAGCTGATAAAGTCGTTATCTTTGCAGGTTGAATTGGAATTTATGAGCAGCGAAAAGCAAATAGAACTAAAAGGTGTACGCGTCAATAACCTGAAAAACATTGACGTAATCATCCCCCGAAATACATTTACCGTTATTACAGGACTGTCCGGTTCCGGAAAATCGAGCCTGGCTTTCGATACATTGTATGCCGAAGGCCAGCGCCGATACGTGGAAAGCCTTTCTGCCTATGCAAGACAGTTTCTCGGACGGATGAACAAGCCGGAATGCGATTTTATAAAAGGAATTCCGCCTGCTATTGCCATCGAACA
>ENA-UOOM01000876-UOOM01000876.1-fermentation-metagenome-genome-assembly--contig:-NODE-876-length-31804-cov-10.586916_pt1 | contig 31804 bp, 43 predicted proteins | sample MGYA00245781_ERZ724031 | MGnify/ENA primary metagenome ERZ724031 (study PRJEB28704, sample SAMN03018317) | fermentation metagenome | biome: anthropogenic terrestrial biome; feature: soil; material... | reverse complement strand
TGTATCCAGACGAGAGCGAGCAGGGCCCTAGTTAATACAGAACCGGGAGTTTAGGGATAACACTTAAGAATGCCTAATAGAATCATTACATGCCGTCTCGACGGCATCGGGAGGAGACATGAGCAAAATAGAGATATTACAAAAGGTAGCGGACGCTGTCGTCCAAGGGAAGAAGGACGCATGCATCGCTGGCGCACAGGAAGCCGTATCCGCAGGAATCGCCCCATATGACATTTTGATGGATGGCGCAAAGAAAGGCATGGATATCGTCGGGGAGATGTACGCGAGCAAGCAGATGTACCTTCCCCAGGTGCTCACGGCTGCCAATGCCATGTATGGCGCGATCGACGTTCTGAAGCCGCTTATGACCGGTCAGAAGAACGTGAAATCGCCCGGCACGGTGGTCATCGGCGTGGCCGAGGGAGATGTCCACGACATCGGCAAGAACATCGTACGCATACTGCTGGATGGCTCGGGATACAACGTCATCGACCTCGGCCGCGACGTGCAACTGGAGGACTTTATAAATACCGCCAGGGAGCAGAGGGCCAACATCGTAGCATGCTCGACGCTTATGACCACCACGCTGGCGTCCATCGAAGACCTCATGAACGCAATGCGCGAGGAGAACCTTGCCGACAAGGTCGGGACCATCATCGGAGGGGCAGCGACCAATCAGAACTTTGCCGACGCGTGCGGCGCCGACGCCTGGGGCAAGGATGCGTCAGAGGGACTGGATAAGATAGGCGCTCTTATCCAGAAAAACGGAGGGATGGCATGAGCTGGGACACTGTATCCGTCGCTGCCAGGGAGAACTTCATGCGAGAACTGGCCAACATACGGGCGATGTATAGGGGAGAAGATTATGATCATGTCCCCATAAACCCCGTGACCGTGGGTTATGCATCGGTGGCGAACGGTCATACACTACACGACTTCTATACCAAGCCCGAGGAGGCGGTTCGATGGCAGTTCGAGCTGGCAGGGCGGTATGGCACTGTACCCGTCCTCAACTGGAGCTACGCGGTATACTGGAACGAGGACTACGGCGGAACGATCAAGATGCCATCCGGTCGCATGTCCGCGCCGGGCATTTTGACCTATCCAGCGACAACGCCTGAGGCGGTGGACAAGCTGGAACCCCTATCGCCAGAGGAGTTGGCCAAGGGTCCAACTATGACGATGCACATTCGCGGCCTCAAAGCGACCGAGAGCTTCCTCGGGAAGGCCTACACCCCCTGGCAGTTCATCTATGAGCCCTTCGTCATAGGGTCCTTCTGGGTTTCCCCGGAGAACATGCTGATGTGGGTGTTTCAGGAGCCCGACCTAGTGCACAGCCTCATGCGCAAGGTCGTCGAGCACGAGGTCAACGCATGCCAGGCCGTCAGTGACCTGTATCCCGGGAAGCCGTTCCAGACCCTCTGCGCCACCCTGCTGGCGAACAGTTCCACCATGTCTGTGGACCAGTGCAAGGAGTTCGCCACGGACTACTTGAAAATGGCACTGGAAAGAATAGTCAAGATCGGCGGCGGCTCCACCGGGATCTCTTATCACCAGTGCGGGGACCACGCCGATGATTATCATCTGTGCGCCGACATGCCGTTCCCGGAGGGCTCGGTCATGCACGTGGCCTACGATGGTCTGGAACCATTCGACCTGACTAAAGCGGCCAAGGTGTACGAGAACAAGTGCGCGCTGCTCGGCAACTTCGACACCGCGCTCGCCTTTAGGGGAAAGCCTCAGCAGATTTACGAGGTCGCGAAGGACCAGGTCGAGAAATGCAAGCACTTCAAGAAGGGCTTCATTGCTGGCATGGCCTGCGAGTGCCCTCCAATGATCCCAGCCGAGAACTTCGAAGCCTTCGTCAAGGGGTCTCAGGACGGGGGCTCCATGAAGGACTGAGAGCGCGCTTCCAAACCCCTTTCATTATTTCCCTTTCCGATGTACTCCAAACCAACATCGACGCTCGGCCGGGACATGGGGGACCGTTGGCCTCCTCATCGCCTTATCTTCATCCTCTCCAGGAGCTCATCGAGCCGCGAGTAGGAGTCGTTCATCCCTTCCTCCATATCGCTCTGGAGCATCCCGTCGCGGTCCTCGACCGACAGGAACACCGACCTGCCGATCAGCCGCGTCCGGCCTCCGGGCAGCCCCTTGAAGCTCACCACTTCCAGCACTGCATGCCCCGTTTCGGACAGCCCCTCGAACTCGAAGGTCTGGATGATGCGCCTGGGCGCCGATACTTCATGGTACACCCCATGGAAGGCGTAGGCGTTCCCCTCTACGTCCTTCTGAACATAGCGATAGGAACCGCCGTTCCATGGCTCGAAGGCCTCGATCTCGGTCGTCAGGCGGCGCGGCCCGATCCACTGCGCATAGAGTTCCGGCTCGGTGAACGCCCTGAACACCAGTTCCGGCGGGGCGTCCACCTCCCGCTCGAACAATATCTCCTGCACGCCCGCCTCCGCCGTTATCTTCAGAGTGCCCTTGCTCATTCGTACCCATCTCCGACTGGTCGTTCCGAGCCCGGCATATAATATCCTTTCATCAGCGGCCACATCGTTGGCTCATGCCGCCTCCGCCTTACCGGGAGCATCGGCCCTGCGCTCGACGGCCAGGCCGATGGCCAGCGCCAAGAGGGCGGCGGGCAGGCCGATGATGAGCGGGTCTACGGCCGTGAAGGGAGGGCCCAGCAAAGCGGGCCGTCCGAACAGCGCCTGGGAGATGCCCAGCGCTTTCGCCTCGGCCGCGTGCACGAAGACGGTCCACAGCAACCATGACACGCCTCCGGCGACCAGGCTCAGCTTGGCCGGGAAGGCCGAGGGCTTCTTGCCGTACAGAGCGTAGGTGAGCGAGGGAAGGAACGCGCAGGCGCACAGCCCCATGAACATGGCGGTGGCGCGAGCGATGATGTTCTCCGGCATGCTCATGGCCAGAGCGACCGAGACCGCTATCATGGCGGCGGTGCCCAGCTGAGCGATCCGCTTGGACGGCCGGTCCCGCCCGACGATGTGCTTGTACAGGTCGTAGCCGGCGGTGGTGCCCATGGAGTGGAACAGCGAGCTAAGCGTGGACATGGCCGCCGCCAGCAGCACGATGAGGAAGAATGCCACGAACAGCTCGGGAGCGGCGCCGTTGATGAACAGCGGTATGATCTGGTCAAAGTCGCCCCCTGCCGCGGCCAGAGCTATCTGGCCGCGATCGTTCCAGAACCATACGTTCGTGAGGGGGCCGACCGTGAAGGCGATGCCGGTGGTCAGCAGCATGAAGGGGCCGCCGACGGCGACCGCACGATTGATGGAGCGATCGTCCCTGGCCGAGAGGAAGCGGACCGTCAGCTGCGGCTGGGCCAGCACGCCGATGCCGACCCCCATGACTATCGTCGTGACAAGCGTAAGCCATGCGATCGACCCTAGCTCGGGCATGGCGGTCCACGAGCGGAGGCCGGCGTCCTGCAGCTCCATAGGGATATGCGGCGACAGCCCGGAAAGGGCGGTGAAGGCCTCGGCGGGGCCGCCAACCGCTGCAAACGTTATGGCAAGCAGCACGGTCAGTCCGACCAGCATGAGGACGCCCTGCATGGCGTCAGTGTACATAACCGCGATGAGCCCGCCGAAGATGACATACGACGCGGTGATGGCCGCAAAGCCCAAAATGGCAACGTTCCTGTCAATGCCGAACGTGACGTCGATAAAGTTGGCCCCGCCGATGATGATGGCCGCGCAGTACAGCGGCATGGCGATGATTATCATGACAGCGGAAGCATACTGCATGAAGGGCGAGCCGAACCGCTTGCCCAGCAGGTCGGGGAAGGTCACGGCGCCCAGCTGCCTCCCGATGCGGCGGATCCTCTTGCCGAAGAACACGAAGGCGATAATGACACCCACCAGGATGCACAGCGCCGTCAGCCACATCAGCCCCGACCCGTAAACGGCGGATATGCCGCCGAAGCCCACGATGGCCGAGGTGCTGATGAACGCCGCCCCGTACGATAGCGCTAGCACAGCGGGGCTGATCCTCTTCCCGGCGATCATGAAATCGTCGGCGTTCTTCGTCTGCCTGTACCCCAGGTAGCCGAGGTACAGGGTGACGGCCAGGAACACGGCCGTACAGGCGATGAACAGTGTCGTATCGACCATCTCAATCGGCCTCGTTCCTCTTCAGCCATCCGTATATCATGCACACAATGGTCGATCCTATGGCCAGCGCGTACGCCAGCACTATTTGGGGGTCCTCGATGCCGAACATTCTCTCACCGGGGGCTCTTAAATAATCGTTCAGGCGATGGGGGAGCGGTTATATCAATGTTACATGTTAGCACGGACCGGGGCACATATTATCACGGCCGCGTCGCGCGAGGCCCCATCATCACCCCTTCGGCCCTTGGCGCGGTGCGATGTCGGGCCCAGGCCTTCGTGTGCCCTTCGTCACCATGATCGCCAGCCCGGTCACAGATTTGGCGCCCAGTCCTCTTTTTTCTCCGCCCTGGCGGCCTCATCCGCCGCCAGGAAATCACGCCCCATCTGTTCAAGCTCGTCCTGTTCGAACACTTCCCTGAGAGGCGCCAGCGCTCTCGCCTCCTCGGCATCGAGGTGCGTGAGGATGACCCCCCTGATCACCAGCCATTTTGGCATCCATAGCTCGTCCGCTAAGGAGAGGTGTGTGAGGGACCTCATGAGCTGGTTCGATGCGGCATGCCATTCCCAGGCCTCCAGGGCCGCCGGCCTGGTCCTCGCGTCCTGCTCCATGGTGGGGAAGAGCACCCTCTCCTCCGCCCGTCCGTGCGAGTTCAACTTGGATCGCGTCAGATGGAACAGCATTTTCCGTTCCTCCAGGTCGAGGGCCGCCGAATCGCGGACCTGGTCCATCAGGATACGGAACTCACGGTGCTGCTCCATGATGATCTCAACGATGTTCATGTCCTACCCCTGGTACGATATGTTCCACACTTAATGAACGGATGGGAAGACGTTCGCGATAATGAGGTAGCGGACAACGGTCTAGAGCAACCGAGCTGATCCATCACTGAGAGGCGGAGGAGGGCCTGGATGTAAACACATGCCAGGTGCCATGGGTCAGATGGACCAGGTGTTCGAAGTTCGAGGTCCGATCCCAAGACGTGAAGAAGCGCGAGGATCGCCCATCGAGGCGCAGACGGGACGTGCGGATGCATAGGGAGGTTCATTCGACCGCTGAGGCATCCCCAATGAAACACAGGGCCGTACGTTCTCGAAGCACGCCGAGCACACTGCTGTGAGGCCGCCATCGTCGCCTAGAGGTCCGTGGGACATGCCCACGTCCGAAGGCCGGGGGAAGGTTCATCAACCCACGTGGTCGAATGCTGTTCCATGAACGACGGAACCGGCGTCAACGAACGCATGCGATCGTTCTACTCGGCGTTCATAGGCCGCGGCGATCTGGCATTCGACATAGGCGCCAACCACGGCGACCGCGTGGAGACGTTCCTGTCGCTCGGAGCCAGCGTCGTGGCCGTGGAGCCCCAGCCTCACTGTCTGGACGATCTCCGGGACAGATTCGGTCATAGGTCCGATGTCGTGATCGTCAATGCGGCCGTCGATCGCCGGGCCGGCTCGGCCATCATGCACCTGTCCAACAACGACATGGTATCGTCGCTGAACGCCGAATGGATCTCCCGGGTGAGGTCGGGAGGGCGCTTCGACGACTCCGTCTGGGAGGACCGGATAAAGGTGCGGACGCTGACGCTGGACGATCTGATCGACACCTACGGCAGTCCGGCCTTCATCAAGATCGACGTGGAGGGCAACGAGCTCAGGGCGCTTGAGGGGTTGAGCGCCCCGGTGCGAAGCCTATCGTTCGAATACACCCCGGAGGACATCGGAACGGCGATGCGATGCGTGGAGCGGCTTCAGGCGCTCGGCGATCATCGCTTTGATCTGTCGCCCGGCGAGACCTTCGTGATGAACATGGGGCGGTTCGTCGGCGCGAATGAGATCACCGGCGCTCTCAGATCGCTTGCGAAACGGGACGGAGAGCCGTCAGGCGACGTGTATGCCAGGCTCGCGAGCGACATCTATGGCAATGGGCCTTGCTTCCGATGACCGGCCAGCAAGGCCGGATGCGATAACGGCGATGTGGCCAGGGATATGCGCTGGTGCTTTCCAGTAATCTATAATTAGGTCGAGTTCGGACAATGTGCCGGGTGTGACATGACAGACCTAAGCAGAATCATGGCCAACAGGGCGGAGAACGTGACAGCAAGGGATCCCGACCTCACCGTACGATATAGCCTATACACGGACGACAGGCATGAGTGGGGCATCCTGCACATCCTTGATCCCGAAGAAAAGGTCATCGGACTGGAGTTCTTTGAATCGGAGGACAGCTGGAGGAGGCCCAACGCTGTGGACGACTACAACATGGCGGCCCATGAGGGATACCCCGCGTCGGTCGTCATCCCGGACGAGGTGTTCTCCCAGTTCATCAGGGAGGTGCACCAGCGCGGAGGGGAGGGTTTCTCCACATACCTGCTCAGCGAGCTCAACCTCGCTCCCAGGATAAGGGCCTGAGGGGCCCGGCGCGACACACCTGCCCGCATGACCGGGCAAGCGATACGTCGTTCATCGATATGGTACGACGGTCATCGTTACTTTCAATAAGAGAGGTGCGAAGCATTTTAATTTCATTTATTTTACCCTGAGGCGTGCTGCCTCCATTGAGCGATGACGCCTCAGGACTGGTACGTTCGATCGAGGAGCGCTTTTCGGCCTCCCCGGAGGAGAGGAGAGAGAACCATGAGAAGCTCCTGCCGGAGATAACCTCGCGGGCGCTGGGCTCCGCCGTCTATTCCGGAAGGATCTTCACCGCCCGTTCGTTCGACGAGCTGGGCCGGTTGCCGCTGACCGATTACCATTGGATCCACGAATGCATTGCGCGGCACGGCAAAGAGAAATGCCTCCTCGCCCCCTCAGTGGTGGCGTTCCGCACCTCCGGTTCGACCGGCGACCCCAAGGAGTTCTTCTATGGCGAGGAGGACATCGAGCGCATACTGTCCGATTACCGCCTGTACACCCACATGATCGGGTTCCGCAAGGGCATGGCCGGCTGGAACCTCTCCGGCGCCCCGCCCGACGTTTCCGGATACATCGTCGATAGGGTCAAGGACGCCATGGCGATGGGCGGTCCGACGACCCTGCTCAAGGACGACCGTGATCTGGTAAGGGCCTTGAAGGAGGTGTCGAAGCGGGGGCGGATCGATATGGTCGCCTCCGGCGCCCTGATCGTCTACCTCGTGGGAAAGATGAGCCGGGAGCCTGATTTCCTACCTGGCATCATAGTCGACAAGATCGTTCGCACCTACCACCTGCCCAGGCCGCTGGCCAGGCTGGTGGCCAAGCTGTACCTCAGGGGCATCGACGCTGACGCCCTCAGCACCTTTGCCGATGAAGTATCGCTGGGCATCACGTTCGCCGAATCGCTCGACGCCTACCAGGATGAGCTGGACCGGCTCTATCCCAAGCTCCGGCTGTTCGATATCTACGGCAGCACCGAGAACCCGCTCATGGCCGGCCAGATCGTGCAGGGGGTCCGCACCCTGGGCGTGATGACCGGCGCCATCATACCGGAGCTCATTCCGGCCGGCTCTCTCGATTCCGGCGATGTTGACGATGATCGCCCTCCGCGGGCGGTGCCGTGGTACGAGTGGAAGGCCGGGATGAAGGGCGAGCTGGTCATCACCCGCCCCGGTCAATGCCTGCCCCTGGTCCGCTATCCCACCGGGGACCTCATCGAGGTGCTCGATCCGGCCCGGACCGACCGCGTGACCGTTCTCGATTCCCACATCGACATCTGCCTGCCGCACATACGCGTGCTGGGCCGCACGGCCGACACTCTTGACTATGGGGACCAGGACGAATCGGGCAATTTCATGGGGGTGAAGATCTACTCCCGCTTCGTCAACGAAACGCTGTACGGCAAGGGCGGCGTGAAGTGGTGGGAGCTTTACAACGTGAGGGACAGCCCGGCCCGCCTGGTCATGGCGGTCATTCCGGAGAAGGAGCCGCTCGACCGCGCGCGGTTCGGCGCCGAGGTCAGGAGGCGCCTGCTGGGCGAGCAGACCGACGTGCCGCAGATGTTCGAGATCGCCTGCGATCTCAGGCGGTTCGACATCATCGTGCTAAGGGCCAACGCCTATGACGTGATACAGGCGGAGATCGATCGCCGCGTGAAGGCCGGGCGCTCCATCGGACAGATGAAGCCCAAGCACATCTACAAGGTCGACGGCATGCAGGCCTTCCGCGAGGTCATGAGGGAGAAGTACGAGTATGAGCTCCCGCTGCCCGATGAGCTGCTCCTTCCGCTGGAACCGCGCTTCGGCGTGGCCGGCGAGCAGCTCTGATGGGCGTATGCTCATACCGACAGTATGCGCCGGAGGTCCTCGTCGCCGACGGTCATCTGGCCCTTGTCGAACAGGCGGGAGGTCATCTCCCTCCAGTTCTCGTTCCGCTCGAACACCTGCCTGAACCTCGGCAGCGATTCCGCCACCCGCCCGCTGTTCGCCAGGCCGACCGCCGTCCAGTACACGATCTCTTCGTTCTCCTGGTAAAGGCGTTCGGCCGCCGAGTATTCCTCCAGGGCCCTGGCGTGATCGCCGCTGGCCAGGGCGACGTCCCCGGCGTCCATGTGGGAATAGGCCCGTTGCACCTTCAGCAGGCGGGACATCTCCGCCAGGGGGTCGGAGGAGTCCTCCACCCGGAGGTCTGTCAAACGGTCCTCCCACGGGCGCCCGGTCGATGCCATGCGTACGACGAGGATGCATGCGGATTGCCGCCCCCGGATGTCCCCGCCCTCGGCCTCGGCCGCCTCGAGGGAGACGAGCAGGCGATCGGCCAGCGTTCCCTCCGCGCTCCGGAACGCGGCCGCCATGGACGCTGGCACGGTGGGCCGGAGCATCATGTTGGCCTGGACCGAGAAGCCGTCACCGATGACATGACCGGCCTCGGCGATGCATCCCCGGCCGGTGTGGGCCGCTACGTTGCCCCGGACGTCGACCATGGCGACCTGGCGGACGTCGCGGCCATCGTCCGCGGCCGTCAGCGAGTCCAGGGCCTCCTTCGCCGTTCGCCCCGACCGCATGAGGTCCAGTCCCCTGGGGCCGTATGAGGGGTCCGTGAACGACTGCGTGCAGACCACTCCGGCCCCGGGGAGCGCCCAGGGGACCACTGAACCGACGGAGAACCAGTGCGACTGCACGGCGGCGCCCATGACGCCCGCCTGACGGTCCACGGCCACGATCGAATAGGTATGGGCGAACGGCCCCCTGGTCCTTGATGCCATGAGGCTTGAACGGCCGGGCGGCTATTAAACCAAGCGTCCAGCATCGCCAAGTTTTCAATATGCGGTGGACCTCTCCATCGTCATGAATGACCGGGACGCGTCCGTGCGCGGCGAGGTGCGGCCCCTTGCCACCCATGACCTGCCGTCGATCATGAGGGTCCAGGAAGTTTGTTATCGGCCATCGCTCATCGAGCCGGCCGAGGCGCTCCTCTCCAAGATGCTCCTGTTCTCGATGGGGGCGTGGGGCTGCTTCTCGGACGGAGAGCTGGCCGCTTACATCGTCTGCATCCCTGCCGAGGGGGACGATATCGCCCCTCTGAGCTGCCGTACGAGCTGTCTCCCTTCCCGCCCCGACCGCCTTTACATCCACGACCTGGCGGTGCACCCCTCGCATCGCGGTCGTTGCTTGGCGTCGCGACTGGTCCGCAAGGCCGAGGACATCGCGTCCTGGTTCGGCCATAGGCAATTGTCATTGGTCTCGGTCCAGGGCAGCGAACCGTTCTGGGCCGGGCAGGGGTTCGAACCCGTCCACGTGCTGGAATACGCCGCCGCCGTTCCGGCGACCTACATGGTCAAGACGATACATGACGCATGAGGCCCGGCAGAAGAGGGTCACGCCCCTTCCAGCATAGATGGGTTGACGCGGCGAGGCCAAAAAAATAAGAAGGTTGGGAAGAGGTTTAGCTCGGCACCACCGGCCTTATCCACAGATACCTGGTCTGCCCTCCGTCCTGATAGCTCAGCAGGGTGATGGCGTCACCGCTGGAGAGATCGAAGACGAAGACCGTCCCATTGGTCCTGTTGCTCTGCATGGTCTGGGCCTCCATGCGGCCCTCCTTCATGGTCCATCCCATGAGGGTAATGTCACTGGCGGGCGTGTCGCCTGATGCATTAAGAGCCACGAACAGGCGGGTTCCTGTAGCGTTGTTGTTCTCCTCGCTCCACACCTTGAAGAGCGAGAAAGATGCCGGCTGCTGAGGCGGCTGCTGCGGGTCGATCTGGAACATCACCGTCGCATTGGAGCTCTGGTCCGGCCAGTAGTAGATGGCGGTCGGCGACACCGTCTCGTTCACCCTGAACCCGATCATGAACGCTTTGGCGCTGTCAGGCTCCAGGGTCTTGACGATGTTGTTGTTGTGACCGGTCTCGGCCTGCACCCAGGTGCCGTTGCCGAGGTCTATCCAGAAGTTGGTCGGAGCTAGGTCCACTGCGGTCGTGTTGTTGTTGGTGCCTATGACCACGGCGAGGATCATTTTCTCGCCCTCATCGAAGAACAGGGGCATGAGGCTCATGCTCCCGTTGGCGATGGTCCAGGAATTCGGCGACTCGAACGTCAGGTTGTCGATCGCGGTGAGGTTCTCGGGAGCCTTCATCATGGTCGTGGGTCCGAGCTCCATCTTGAACTTGCTCATGACGGACATATCGAACTTCACATTCCCGGTGTAGGAGACCCCAGTAATGAGCATGCCATTGGTCTTGAACCCCAGCACGAAGTATGCGGTGGTGTTCGGTTCAATGGTTATATTGTTCGCGTTGAGCGCCTTGACCTCCTTCCCGTCACTGGTGGTGGCGGTGAAGTTAGCGCAGTTGAGCACCACATTCTCGGTCTGGTTGTTCGTAACGGCCACCTGGCACAGGGCGTCAGGTTCCCCGACGGCATTGGTAGTGTTCTGGAACACTACCATCATGTCATCGAACGCCGAAGCGTTGGACTCGTTCGTGCCAATGTTGACCACGGCACCATTGACAGTTCCCTCAGGCCCGCTTGGCCTTCCGTCTGGTGTGTCGCCAGGTCCATTGTCGCCCGAGCCCCCTGGAGGGCTAAGCAGCATCACGCCTACTGCCGCCGCGACTATTACCGCTACCACGACGATGGCGGCGACTATCGCTGTGCTTCTTTTCATTCCAATCCCTCTGCCGCCCTGTTGTGATCACCATGTGACCACGGCGGCCTAATGTGAAATGAGCGTAGCCGAGGGGATTTAATGATATCGCATTAGATACCACAAGTCCTAAGAAAACCTGGCCATGCCGGACCGGAATCCGCTGAGGGAGCGTACGGCATATTATCAGGATGGTGTCCGCTCGAGGCGGCCAGGCAGCGCCATGGGGCGGAACGCTTTTATCGCGCCGGCTGTTCTGCTCTGGATGGATGGCTCAGGTATCTCTCCGCTCCAGGACCGTAGGGCCCTGGGCAGGGTTTGAGAGGAAGATCATCGCTGCGGGTCCGCACGTCGGCTGGGTGAGGTTCTCCGGGCAGCGCCGCTTCAACCTGCGCAAGAGCCCGTTCATCCCTGTCGACACCGAGCGAACGTACCATCTGCCGGACGATGTCGAGCTGTACGACGAGGAGCTGGTCGAGCTCGACGTCGGACAGCCGCTGAGGAGGATAGGCTCGCTCGAGAAGAGGACCTCGATGGCAAAGGAGTTCGAGGAGCATTACCTGGTCGAGAACGTTCACCGATTGACAGTGGAGATGCCGCGCCCGTACCTTGACCGGGACGACTTCCTGGCCCGCCTGGTGGACAACTGGCAGGATGGAGAGAGCGACCATCTGGACAAGGCGCTGGCGCTGCAGATTCTGTCCTGCCCCCGCACCCCGATGGGGCCGGGGGGCATCGGCACCCAGTCCTTCGACCTCAGCGGCCGATCGAAGGCGCTCGACCATCTCAAGAAGACCGTGGGCGTTCATCTCCCGGTGGAGTTCTCCCACCCCAACGGCCGGTTCGAGCTCGCTTTCCTGTCGGCCCGGGAGGACCTCACGGCGCTAAGGAACCGCATCGCCTCCGGGCGGGTGGAGGAGGCATCGTACAACTACCTCAAGATGGTAGACCCATCGCATCATCCGCTGCCCCAGCATGTGCCCACGATATTGTACAACGCTTATTACGTCCCAAGGAGCACCTATCCGGACCCTGACATCCTTGAATATCAGCTGTACGGCCTGATGCTCCGCCCGGTCGTCAGCGAGGAGATGATCGTGCAGATCGAGAGCACGATGAACGACATACTGGAGGAATCGGACCCGGCGTACGCCGGTTACAACGTCCCGTTCGATCAGGACGCCCTGGGCAAGATAGCCATGGCACTGTGCCGGCTGGACCAGAAGGACCGCCTGACGGAGGACATGCTGGACCAGAGCCGCTCGTGGTTCAAGGACATGTACCGGCAGTTCGCCGACCTGAGGATGCACTATTCGAGGCCGGGGGGCTCCACGCGCATCGGCCCGGAGGTCAGCACGTCCTACGCGCACCTGTCCCTCGGACCGCACGACAGCGAGGTTTTAAGGGAGATACATCGCGGGGTCAACGAGGTCGGCCTGGACTACGTCTCCTACGCCGGGCTGAAGAAGGCGCTGCGGCCCAGGAAAGTGACCGCGACGCAGGTCAGGGACTCGCTGCAGCGGCTGATCTCCAACGGCCTGATAGTGTCGAGGGAGAACGACAACCTGTTCCGGCCGGTAAGACGGTTCGCCAGATGACGTTCAGCGCAGCCGGTGGCCGCACGCCAGGCATTCCTTCTGCGACTCCTTGTTATCGAGCCCGCAATGCAGGCAGGGGATCGTCTTCTCCCCTTCGATGAAGAACTTGTCGCTGCCGCACTCCTTGCAGATCAGGGCCCCCTCGTCCGTCTCCGCATAGCACTTGACGCACTTGCGCATGGTGCCAATGCTGCACCCCGCCCATCAAATAAGTTTCTTCGGGAGGCGATAGCCGGTGCCCTGGAATATTGCCACCAGATCGTCCCCTTGGAAGATCTTCACCTCGAAGATGGCGGTGCGCCCGCTCTCTCCCACCAGGTGCGCCTCCGCCTCCACCGTGCCATGCGCCGGCCTGATGTAATGGATGGAGGCGCTCATGGCCACGTAGACGTTCTCGCCCTGGTTGGCGGCGAGGGCGAACACCTGATCGGCCAGGGCGAAGAGCGCGCCCCCATGCATGCCTCCCAGCGCGTTCTGGCGGCCTTCAAGCGGCATGCGCGCCCGCGCCGTGCGGAAACCCAGGGACACCAGCTCCATGCCGCATAGCACCGCGAAAGGCGCCCTGGCCATCAGCTCGAGGCGCTCCCTGACCTCCTTCGGCAGGTCCATGATATCGTGCCGCGAAGGCGGAGCGCGCTGTTAAACCATTCGGCGCTCAGATCTCCTTCTCCGGGTCCAGGAGTCCGGTGACTTCAAGGACGTGCATGCACGCCCCCGCCAGGGCGACGGCGCTCTTTCGCAGGGCGGCCTTCTGAGGTCTGGTCATGGACAGATACACGCCCTGAAGGTGAACTCGCTCCAGCGCCTTGTCCAGCGCCTCTTCGCGCTCCTTCAGCTCCTTCTTCAGCAGGTGGAGGTCCATCACCTGGTCGTCGGTTCGAGGTACATCGCCAGCTTCCTGCAGGTGCTTCTCCAGAAGAAGGGCCAGGTCGACCACCGCTTCTCTCGGAGGCACCATCTCGGAGGTCATGTCGATGACTCTCATCCCGCCCATATAAAACGACCGTGGGGGCAATATTATAATCCACCTGGTAGGTCATTACGTGATGGGGGGCCAACATGGAAGGCGGACAGCAAAGATGTTACTTCGTTGGGGACTGGTTGATAAAAGAGGGCCGTGAGGAGGAGTTCCTAGATGCCTGGGCGGACTTCGCACAGTGGACGCTTGAGCAGAAGTTCGCCGACAGGTCCATTGAGCTCTTCCAGGACATGGCAGAACCGCGGCGCTTCTATGCCCTGTGGAGATGCGGTCCGGAACGTTCCATTGAGGACTGGACGAAGCAGACCCGGTACAAGGAGTTCGTGATGCAGATGCGGGCGTTCTGCGATAGATGCACCCCGACCATCGCCCAGCCGGTCAGGGAGGTTCGTAAGCCGTAGAGGCGGAGGACTTATCATCTGCCGGCTTGAAAGGAGCATCCATGCTCCTGCTCTCCTATCCGTTGGGCGTCGATGTGCCGGTGTTCCCGGGCACGCCGCCCCTCAAGGTGAGAACGTTCCAGAAGATCGACGTGGACGGTTCACGCTCCTCAACGGTGGAGCTCAACACCCATACGGGCAGCCACATCGACCTCCCGGCGCATTTTCACAGGGAGGGGGAGGATGCGTCCTCGCTTCCCCGGCTCATCGAGCTTGCTCCGGCGAGGTGCATCGATGTGCCGGCGGATGGCGACGTTCCGCTGCGCCTTGACGACCTGCCGGACGACCTGGACGATGCGGAGGCCCTCCTTCTCCGGACCGGGTACCACCGACTGAGGGACAGCGGGCGGGACAGGTACCGGGACGAGCACCCCTGGATACATCCAGAGGCGGCCGGGCGACTGCTTCAACTTCCGAAGTTAAAGGCGATCGGCATGGACGTGCTGTCGGCGGCCTCGCCCAACTATCCTGCCGAAGGAGGAGAAGTGCATCGGCTGCTGCTGCGGCCGGAAAGGCCGGTGATGATAATGGAGGACCTGGACCTGTCCGATGAGAGCCTGTCGAAAAAGGAGTGGACGCTCTACATCGTCCCGCTGTTCACGGCCGATGTCGAGGCCACTTCGGTAACGGTGCTGGCGGCGCCGTTGTGATCACGGGAAGTCGATCTCTTCTTCCTCGCCCGGTCCGACGTCGACCCTCTGGATGTTGTTCTCCTGGTCGATGTACTTCAGCCTGATGCGGCCCTCTGGCAGGCGGATGCATCGCACTTCGCGGATGGGGGCGTCGATGAATTCGAGGAAACCGTCGAAATTGTCCTTGGTCTCGTAGCTCTTGACATGGTCGAACAGATCGCAGCGGCGGATCTTCATATGGCCACTCAAAAAAGGCCTAGCCTGATAATCCTTTCGTCTGAATCCGTCAGGATTAGCATGTCCCCGGGTCGAGCGCTTCCTCGGCCTGGCGGTCAAAGACATATATCCCGAGGGTATTGTGGACGTCCATGCTCATCCGTGCGGAGGGGATCTCGAAATCGTTCGGCCCCAAGGATGTCCTGAAGAACGTCTCCTTCAACGTGGAAGATAACGACCGGATCGGCCTTGTGGGCCCGAACGGCGCCGGTAAGACCACCCTCCTCAGGATGATAATGGGCGAGGTCCGGCAGGACAGCGGGGACCTTACCATCAGGACCAACAAGATCGTCCACCTTTCGCAGTTCCCCTCGTTCGATGGGGACACCACCGTCAACGAAGCGATCCAGGACGAGGGCCCGAGATCGGAGGAGCAGAAGCGCATCGAGGAGCTGGAGGCCATCATGACCTCGGGAGCGCTGCCGCCGGGCATGGACTGGAACGACGTGTCCATGGAGTACGCCATGCTGCAGGAGAAGCTCGTGTCGGTCGACAAGAGCGGAGCGGAGCGGGCGTTGGACCATCTCAAGACCTTCGGCATCGATGACCGCGCCGACGGCAGGGTGTCGGAGCTGAGCGGAGGGGAGAAGGCCAAGGTGTACCTGTCAAAGATACTGGCCCAGGCCGAGAAGGCCGACCTGCTCATCCTCGACGAGCCGACGAACCACTTGGACATCGACGCCGTGGAGTGGCTGGAGGAATACCTGCTGGACTTCAAGGGGGCGGTCATCATCGTCTCCCACGACCGTTATTTCCTCGACCGGACCGTCACTCAGGTCTTCGAGCTGGATGGCGGCAAGCTCCGCCGGTACGGCGGCAACTACTCGCAGTTCGTGGACAAGAAGTCCATGGAGCTGGAGAGGCAGAGGAAGGAGTTCGAGAGGAACGCGAGGGAGCGGGAAAGGCAGGCCCGCATCGCCGACGAGCAGCACCGCGCGCTGTGGTTCTCCAGCACGCACAAGACCCGCCTCAAGATGCTGGAGAGGATGGAGGTAAAGGAGGCTCCCGACAAGAAGAAGGACCTCAGCATCGAGATCTCCGCCGCCCAGAAGGCGGGGAGGAACATGGTCATCGCCAAGAAGTTCAAGGTGGCGCGCTCCGGCCGCACCATCTTCGAGGACATGGAGCTGGAGATCGACACCGGGGACAAGCTGGGCATCTTCGGCCCGAACGGCTCCGGGAAGACGACGCTGGTGAAGGCGCTGCTGGGCGAGATACCGTCCAGGGGCGAGCTGTGGGTAGCGCCGGGAGCAAGCATCGGATACTTCGACCAGGGGCATGACGACCTTGAACATCATTTGACGGCGTTCGAGCAGATCGACAAGAAGCTGGTCGGGGACGCCAGGGCGCGAGCCCGCTCATACCTCTACCGGTTCTATATGACCAGGAAGGACGCCGAGCGTCCGATATCCACGCTGTCCGGCGGCGAGAGGGCGCGCGTGATGCTTTCCATCCTGCTGTCGTCGGACCTCAACTTCCTCGTCCTCGACGAGCCGACCAACTACCTTGACATAATGGCCAAGCATGCGGTGGAGGTCGCCCTGGCCGACTACGGCGGCACGTTCCTCATCGTCACCCACGACCGCTACCTGCTCGATTCCGTGTGCTCGAAGGTGGCCGAGCTCCGGGACGGCGCGCTGACCATGTTCAACGGTTCGTACTCGCAGTTCAAAGGCGCCCGGGCCGGGCGGGACATGGTGGAAGAGGCGGAGATCTACAAGGTGGTGTCCAGCTTCACCGACTGGACCACCCGGAAGAAGTTCTCCTCCGGTGAGAAGGTCCTGATCGCTCCGTCGGAGAAGGCGAGCTACCAGTGGGCGCTCGACAACGGTAAGCTGCGGCGCATCCCGGGAAAGGAGCGCAAGCTGATCAGACAGTGACACTTCGGTCGAAGAGCGGAGGACGCGCCATGCGCTCAACGGCGGAAGGTGCCGACCAGCTCCGCTCGGACCGAACCCTTGGCGAACTTCGTCGGCGCCGTCTCCTCGACCAAAGAGGCCTCCTCGAACCGGCACAGCAGCGCCCTGAGCTCGTCGGCCTCGAAGTAATGGTAGATTATGCCGTTCCCGCGGCGGAAGGTGTTGTTCTCGACCTCGGCCCCCTTGCCGAAGCGCATGTCCTGGACGGAGAACGTCCTGACGGAAAGAAGCCCCCCCGGTCTCAGCGCCCTGAACGCCTCGGCCGCGGCCGCCGCCCGCTCGTCGGCCATCAGATGCTGCAGCACGTGATGCAGCAGGACCGTGTCGAAGCTCCCGTCCCGGAACGGGAGGCGGAGGACGTCCCCCCTGACCAAGGGGGCACGGACGGCGCAGGCGCGCAGGGCGTTCATCGAGTGGTCCAGGCCCACGGCCTCGGACCGGCGAACGAGGGCCGAGAGGGTCTTTCCGTTGCCGCAGCCCAGCTCCAGCACCCGACCTCCGTTCAGAACGGGCTCGGGCGCAGGCCCCTTCCACAATGGGTCCGGGAAGGAGTACTCCCTCTCCCATATCTCCCGCTGCCCTTCCATGACGGTGCACTGTCATCAGGCACATATATCGTTCGCCCCAGCACGCGAACCATCGCCCGACCGCCTATCGCGCGACGGAGATGGCCTTCGGGGCGGAGCGCGGCATCGACCTGTCGGCCACCAGACATATGGCCGCGATAGCGAGGCGAACACGCCGGGACGAGGTGCTGGCGGACCCGAGCGAGCGTGATAGCCTTAGCGGACGCGTGGGCGCATACATACCCATGAACTCAAGGCCGGCAACATGCGGCAGCGTGACGTGCATCTGACCGTTGCCCGCACCCCGGCGCGACCTCATCGTGGGGCCGAAACCTCGTTCATCATAAGCGACGATCAGGATCGCTGGGGACTCCACGCCTGCTTCGGCAAGAGGGACGATGTCCCAAGGCCGTAATGCGTCTCAGGCGGGTCAGTACTCCATGGAACGCAGCGAGAACCAGCCCAAGAGGGCGAGCGTCAGCGCGTTGTCGTCCTGAAGATCGATGACGACCCTTCCCTGGGATGGGTCTTTCACATCGCGCACGAAGGTCAGGAGGGGCCCGCGCTCCTCGGAACGGATCGTCCAACGTCCATCGGGAGAGCGGGACAGTTCATAGGTCGCATCGCCGATGACGATCGTCCCCCTGGCCGCGCCAACATGCTCCATTACCGCGAGGTCGTCCATCCGGCCGGACTCGCGCATCCTCGAGAACAGCGCGCGCTTGCCGCCGGTGGATAGGACGTACGTCTTGCCGCCGATGGTCGCCGCGGCCTTGCGGCCGAAGCTTTTAGATCCGGTGAGGACGGCCAGTAACGTGTCCCCCTCACGGAACTCGGTGCGCATGGACCACACCTTCGGTCTGACGATCATGAACTCGCTGGCCGTCAACACGTCGCCCCCGCTTGATCGAGCATCTGGACGATCACATACCAGCCCGCGAGCAGAAGGAGGGGAAGCATCTTGCCGCTCATCACGGAGGTGCTGGTGGTCACCTCTCCGACCCTCATCTTGAACGCCGGGACGCTGAAGGAGACGAGCTCCGCCCCTCGCTCGTCCTGGAAGGACCAGGATTGCTTGAACGCCCCCTCCCCGACGAGCGTGAAGCGCCTGCCGTCGATCAGTTCGAGGGTGCCGCCTCTGGACCCCAATCGCATGGTGGCGACCTCCTGATCGAAAGGGTCCTGGAGCACCGTCACCACCCGGCGGAAGACGCCTTTGGTAGTGAACGTGTACGAGCGGCCGCCGATGGAGCCCTGGGCCTGGGCGGACAGCAGCTTCGGGAACCGCAGGGTGGCCACGTCCGCGTCCCCGCGAAGTGTGTAGTCACGGGCGAACGCACCGTTCCTTTCCCATCTGAGCTGGACGGTCGGGCCGGAGGAAGCGGACATGCTGACAGCAATGTTGAGACGGTACTCGTACCTTTCGGAGGATTGAACTATCGGCGGCACAGAGGGGGAGGCATGAACTATCCCCTGCCCCGGGTGGAAATTCCATGCATCGGAGAGCGGTTCCCGCGAATGGAAGTTCGAACGACCATGGGCCCGATGACCTTGCCGGACGACTTAGATGGAAAATGGTTCATCCTGTTCAGCCACCCGGGCGATTTCACTCCGGTCTGCACGACCGAGTTCGCGTCCTTCGCCCTCAACCACGAACGCTTCCGCCGCCTGAACTGCGAGCTCGTGGGGCTGTCGGTCGATCAGGTGCATTCGCACATCAAGTGGGTGGAGTGGATGGAGGAGCATCTGGGCGTCAGCATTGAATATCCGATCATCGCCGACGCCAATGGTGCCGTGTCCCGGAACCTGGGGGCGATCCACCCGCCCAACGCCGGCACGACCGTCCGGGCCGCGTACATCGTCGATCCGGATGCGGTCCTCCAGTCGGTGATGTACTACCCCCGCGGGGTCGGCAGGAACATCGAGGAGCTGCTCCGCATATTGCAGGCGCTGCATGTCGTCAGGCGGCACAAGGTGGCCACGCCGGCCAACTGGCCGTCGAACGAGCTGATCGGCGAGGAGGTCCTTCTGCCCCCGCCCAGCGACATGGAGGGAGCGAGAAGGAGGAAGGGCAGCCAAGGCTGTCTGGACTGGTGGTTCTGCACCGCGCGGCTGTGATCAGCCCCGGCGTCGGATGCTGACCGAGCGGGCGTGGGCGGCGAGGCCCTCCGCTTTGGCCAGCCTCTCCACTGTATCGCCTATCGATTCCAGGCCCTCGCGCTTGATGACCTGCACCGAGGAGCGCTTCATGAAGTGCATGACGTCCAGACCGGAGTACGTGGACGCGTATCCGGCGGTCGGTAGGACGTGGTTGGTCCCGGACGCGTAGTCGCCGCAGGCCACCGCCGCGTACCTTCCAATGAATATGGAGCCGGCATTATGTATGCCGCTGAGCACGGCCAGAGGATCGGACACCTGGATGGACAGGTGCTCGGGAGCGATCATGTCGATCACCGCCGCGGCCGACCTGAGGTCCGTTGCCAGCGTATATCCGATGTTGTCAAGCGAGCGCTTCAGCACGTCCTGGCGTTCGGAGCGGGCAAGCTGCTTCTCCAGTTCCCGGCCCACCTTGTTGGCCATGACCTGATCGGTCGTTACCAGAATGCAGGCCGCGTTGGGATCATGCTCCGCCTGGGCGAGCATATCGGCCGCGATGTAGGATGGCTCGGCAGTCTCGTCGGCCAGCACCGCTATCTCCGACGGCCCCGCCGGGAAGTCGATGTCGACCTCGTCGCGCAGCAGCATCTTGGCCGCCGTGACGTACACGTTGCCGGGCCCCACGATCTTCTGCACCGGGGCGATGGACGCGGTTCCGAGGGCCATGGCCGCTATGGCCTGGGCGCCTCCCACCTTGTAGACCTCATGGATGCCGGCGATGTCCGCCGCCACCAGGGTAAGGGGGTTCACCGGCGGGGGTGTGCACATGACGATCTCCCCCACCCCGGCCACCTTGGCCGGCACGGCGCACATGAGCACGGTGGACGGGTAGGCGGCGCGTCCGCCTGGCACGTAGGCCCCGACCCTGCGCAGGGGGGAGGTCTTCACGCCCACCGACAGCCCGGGAGAGATCTCGCGGAGCCACATGTCGGCCGGGCGCTGAAGGCTGTGGAAGGCATTGATGTTGGCCTCGGCAGCTCGGAGCGCCTCGACCAGCTCGGGGGGCACCTTCGAATAGGCCTCCTCGAACTCCGCCTCGGTCACGCGCATTCTGTCCAGCTCGACCTTGTCGAACCTCTCGGTCAGCTCACGCAGCGCGAGGTCCCCGCGTTCGCGGACCGCATCCACGATCTTCTGCACGGGACCCATGACCTCGGAGAGGGAGCCCTTCCTCCGAGCGTTCCACCCCTCCACGTCCAGCTGCTTCCACATTGGGAGGGGGTATGAGGGGAGGGGAATTAAGCTTTGCTTGCCGACCACGCCCGACTCTCACTGGGGTTGAGCCCGCCCCACCATAACGGCCCTCGGCAGATGTATAAGCGATCATCGCCCATGTGCGTAGCATGCTGAGGATCGAGGTGTTCGCGATCGGATGCTCCAAGTGCCGCCTGCTGGAGGTGGCGACCCACGCTGCCCTGGAAGAACTAGGCCTGGACGTGGAGGTGGAGAAGCTCCAGGACACCGAGGAGGCCAAGCGGCGGGGCGTCATGTCCCAGCCAGCCCTGTTCATCAACGGGCGCCTGATGGTCCAGGGGAGGGTGCCCCCCATCGGCGAGATCAAGGAGATGATCGACCGCTCGCGGGGCCTCGTCACCGACTACAGCGTCTTCTGAGCATTCAGGCCAAAATATTTATCGGGCTTCAACCTGACCCGCTCCCATGGTTACCAAAGTGCGTGCCGCTCACATACTGGTGGACGACCAGGCCAAGGCCTTCGAGCTCCTTGCCAGGATCAAGTCGGGCGAGAATTTCGAGGCCATCGCCAAGCAGTACTCCAAGTGCCCCTCCAAGAGCAAGGGAGGAGACCTCGGGTTCTTCGGCAAGGGACAGATGGTCAAGAAGTTCGAGGATGCCGCATTCAAGGGCAAGAAGGGCGAGGTAGTGGGCCCGGTCAAGACCGAGTTCGGCTACCACCTCATCAAGATCATCGACACTCAGTGAGGGTCGAACTGTTCTTTCACGGAACGGCCGCCGCCGGCCGTTCCCCCTCTTCTCTTTATTGCATCTCCCGATCTGGGCCGAACCGCATCGGAGCGGCGCGGGACGTCCTCTGCATTATATACGGACCGCTAGGATTGCTACAGCATGCCATCGTCGCGCCGGCTGGAGGACATCACCCGCGACCGAGCGCAGCAGACCGCCAGGGAATGCGGGGAGCATTATGACCATATCACCGTCAAGAGCGAGGTGACCGAGCATCTGGGCCTGGTGACCGTGCTGCAGGACGGCTTCATCGTCAGCAAGGAGTTCGTGGAGACCGATGGATCATTGTGCCGCCAGCACCGCATGGCCGAGTATGCTCGAGTATTGTTGGGAAAGGCCCGCCTGGTGGTGGCAGTGCCGCAGCCGCAGGCGGTCGAGCTCTGGCTGAAGATGCTGGAACTCAGGAGGAACTGGCTGTTCTACTATCAACTCTACTACTACGACGATGACGGCCGCCTCCATCGCCTCGACCGGGCGGCGTGGCGGCGGCTGCGAGGCCTGCCGCCCGACGACAGGCGATCGCCAGAGGTAGCCTGATGCCCACCCCCCGGGTGGGCGAGCGGGCCCCGGACTTCGAGCTGCCCGAGGCGTCCGGCGGCCTGGTCCGGCTGAGCGAGGAGGTGCGGCGCGGCCCGGTCATCCTTGCATTCTACCCGACCGACTGGGGGCCGATATGCACGATGGAGATGAAGCGCCTCATGGAGATGCTCGACGATCTCAAGGACCTCGGCGCCGGGCTGCTCGCCATTAGCGTTGACAGCGTCACCTCGCATCGCCTGTGGAAGATGCATCTGGGGTTAACCTTCCCGCTGCTGAGCGATTCCGACGGCGATGTCGTCCGCCGGTACGACCTCATGCTCGGCGAAACGGACCTTATGCGGGGGCGCTCCACCAGGGCGGTGCTCATCGTCGACCGGGACATGAACGTGAGATACGTATGGAAGGCGCCGGATCCTCACCGGCATCCCGATTACAATGAGATACTGGCCGTGGTTAGGGGACTATGAACTAAGAATGGGGAATCCTTTTTAACATTCGAGGCTCGATACATTCTCCCGGTGAATTAATTGAGAGAAGAGGAGATCAAGCTGGACATGGGGACGATCGAGGCGGTGATGTCCCTGCCCCCGGCGCCGGTGTTCCTGCTGGCGGTCGGAAAGGACGACCCGAACATAACGACCATGGGCATGTTCAACGTGTTCTCGGTCGACCCGACCGTGGTGGGCATAGGCATCAAGGCATCGAGGCATAGCTACAAGCTGCTCGAGGAAACGGGCGATTTCACTTTGAACGTGCCGTCGAAGGACATGGTCGAAGCGGTCGCCAGGTGCGGCTTCCTATCGGGCAGCCGCATGAACAAGTTCTCCGAGGTGGGCCTGACGCCCGAACCGGGCAAAAGGGTGAGGTCGCCGTCGGTGGTGGAGTGCCCGCTCAACATGGAGGTCAAGATCACCGAGGTCCAGGACCGCGGAGGATGGGACCACATCTGGATCATCGGGAGCGTCGTTCACACCGACGTTATCAAGGACTACGACCGCTCCAACGCGCTGATCTACTGGGACGGGGAGTTTCGGACCCCCTCGCCGGTCCTGAAGCATCTGTGACGCCGTTGGACCTCAGCGGCTCATCTATTTCCCAATATCCAGGCCAGCCTCCTTGGCCGTATGTCATGGCGGTCGGCCATGTGGTCCCTCAGATCGTCAGAGAGGTCCTCATCCAATGGAGCGGCGATCAGGGCGTCGCACAGCGGGCATTCGACCCTAAGCATGCGCAGGCCAGCCATCGCCTCCTTAACGTGAGCCGGGACCAACCTGAGCTCTGCGCCCTCCCGGTGCAGCATCGCCTCCCTGAGGTCCTCTCCGCTCTGACGCGCCGGCACCGGAGGAGAGGTCCACATCTTCATCTCCTCCTTCCATGACTCCCGGACGGGCCCCTCCGCCTCCCTAAGGGTCATCGAGTCCTTCGAATAATCGCTCGGCGGCACGTGCAGCGCCCCCACCCGATGGGTGCCGACCAGTTCGGCCATTTCGTGCACGGATGCCATATGCTCCCTCAGCATGGCGGATAATTGCTCCCCTTCCTCACCGCTCAACAGTTCCTTGCATATCGGGCATTTGATGGTGGTCATAAGATCTACCTTTTCATCGGCTGCGCGTCGCCTGCCGTATCGCGGCCATCTCTCCCACCGAGATGAGATGCTCGCGAAGGCCCGCGGTCAGCTCGTCCTCCTCCTTTCCTCCTATCCGGAAGCCGCAAAACGGGCAGTCCACGAAGTCAATGTCCTCCACGCGGTCCATGCGCGGAGGTCCGTCGGCCCCGTACAGGTCGCCGCCCCGAAGCGTCAGTCCGGAGCCATAGATGGCAGGTGCGCTCCTTACCGCCTCCTCGACTCCTTCGACCTCCGCCTCCGAGGATAGTCCCCCCTCCCTGCCGCCCCTCAACATGCGAGGGTCCTGCAGGGTCATGGCGTGCTCCCGGACCAGGTGCGTGGCGAGGGCAGAGGACAGTACATCACCGTCCTCCCCGTCGAGGCGCCGATCACATGCCGGGCATCGCACGCTCACCACGCTTTCACCTTCCTCTTATCCTCTCCCTCGCTCCCTGCATGAAGCTCTCCTCTCCATGCGACTCGATCATGTGCTTCTCCAGTTGGGATGACAGTTCCTCGCAGTCGCATCCCTCAAGCATCTCCATGCACGAGGGGCAACGCACCTTCTCGGTGGTGGCATCCCTCCACGCGGTGCCCATCTGCTCCACTGGCTCGCGGATGTTCTCCCCGGAAACGGTGGCCTTGCCGCCCGTCTTCAGACCTCCGACCGGCTCGGCCTGGCCATAGGTCATAGGGGATGTGCTGTCGATCCCGCGAGGCCTTTCCATGCCGTGCTCCTCGCAGAAGTGCTCCCTCACCGCGCTGGTGAGCTCATCTTCGCTCACGCCTTCCAACTTGCATTCGCATACTGGACAGTCGACCGTTCTCAGGCGATCACCACCAACAGCTTGGAAGCGCCTGATATACGTAATCTACCATATGCCAAGACGGTAAGGCCAGTTGACCGCCGTCAATATAGCGGGAGGGGGCGCGTTCCGTCGGCGCGTTCCGTTCAGCCGTCCAGAAGGCGGGTCTATGCGGTCCGTCGGTTCCTTCGACCCTGCGGCTGCATTCCGGGCGTCCCGCAGGGCTCCTCATCCCGCCCCTCATGAGCGACCTTCTCCCGTCAAAGATGAGGAATGACTGAAGTTCCCAGAAGGTCTTCGACGGGCGGCCATGCTCGATCGAACGCCTGGGGCGAAGCGACGGCGTGCAATGCCGCGCCGGTGACCTATTTATATCATTGACTTTGATTGTATGCGAGGGGTTGACAATGACCAGGGAGGCAATGGCCAGGAAGAAGCTGTGGAGGTGCAACGTCTGCAATGATATTCATTATGGCATCAAAGGGCCGTATATCTGCCCCACCTGCGGGGCCAGGAACGCCTTCGCTCTTGTTGATCACCCGGAGGCGATGAAGGTCATCATCGATCGTGGGGAGCGGCTCAATGAGGTGGACCAGCTCCTGGATGTATGGGAGCGGTTCGCCAGGGACCAGCCGTTCGAGCTGAACCCGGACAAGGAGTTCGTCCGCCAGCTGGCCAGGGGAGAGCTGGAGAACGAGAAGAACCATGGGTTGAAGTACTGCCCATGCCGGATCACCACCGGAGACTTCGAGGACGATCTTGACCTGATATGCCCCTGCAATTTCTTCATTCAGCCCGTGTACAAGGAGACCGGCGAATGCTGGTGCGGGCTGTTCGTGAAGAGGTGAGAACATGGCCGACGACAGACTGTTATTCTTCTGGGGGCGTGAATGCCCGCACTGCGCCAAGCTGCATCCGACCGTGAACGAGGCCTCCTCGGAGCTGGAGACGCCGATCAAGGAACTGGAGGTATGGCATTCGGAGGAGAACGCCAAGCTCATGCGCTCCTACGGCGATGTGATAAAGGATGCCTGCGGCGGCTCCCTTGGGGTCCCGTCCCTCTACAACGAGAGGACGAAGAAGGCCCTGTGCGGGATGAGGGTGACCAAGGAAGACATCCTCAGATGGGCCCGCGAGTAATAAGAGCGGAGCGGAAGGTCCCGGGCGGTAAGCTGGTCCAGATGGCCGCCGGCAGCGACGGCGCGATCCAGCTGACAGGGGATTTCTTCCTATATCCGGAGGATGGGCTTGCCGGCCTGGAGGCGTTCCTTTCCTCACTGTCCGACGAGGAGCAGGATGCCGCGGCGGGACCCATACGGGAATACATGGAGAGAAGCGGCATGAGAATGCTCGGCCTCCGGCCGGAGGACCTCGCCGACCTGCTGGCCGAGGTGCGCTCATGATGTGGCGCCTTCTTCCTTTCACCGCTGAGCGGGGAGCCATGAACATGGCCATCGACGAGGCGGTGGCCGAGGCCGTTCGCCTTGACGCTTCGCCGCCGACCATCCGTTTCTACTCATGGTCGCCCGGCGCCGTGACCATCGGATGCTTCCAATCGACGGAGGAGGTGGACGTCGACGCATGCGCCCGCCTGGGCGTCGATCTCGTCCGTCGCCGGACCGGGGGCGGGGCGGTGTATCACGATCCCCAGGGCGAGATCACGTACAGCATCATCGCGCCGGAGCGGCTGTTCGGCCATGACATCCAAGCATCTTATCGGCAGGTGTGCGGGCACGTCATCGATGCGCTTCGGCTCCTGGGCATCGGATCGCGGTTCCGCCCCGTGAACGACATTGAGGTGGGAGGCAGGAAGATCTCCGGTTCGGCCCAGACCCGCCGCGGAGGCGTCTTCCTGCAGCACGGGACGCTGCTGCTGTCCCTTGACACGGAAAGGATGTTCTCCCTTCTCCGCCCGTCGGCGGCCAAGCTGTCGAACAGGAACGTGAACGACATCCTCACGAGCGTCGGTTCGTTGGCGAGCGCATCGAGGGACGAGGTCCTGGAAGCGCTTCGGAAGGGCTTCCTCTCCTCCCGGGAATGGGGGGCGTCGCGGCTGATGTCCGATGAGGAGAGCAGGGCGAGGGAGCTCGCCGCCCGCTACCGGGACGATGACTGGACCTTTTTGCGTTAGGGCTCCATCAGTGCCAGGGCGGGGTTCTCGAGCATCTCGATGAGGTCGCTGAGGAACCTCGCCGCCTCCGCGCCGTCGAGGACGCGGTGATCGAACGTCAGCGACAGGTGCAGGACCTTCCTGACGGCGATCTCGCCCGAGCGGACGATCGGCTGATCGGTGATGCGGCCCACGCCCAGGATGGCGACCTCGGGATGATTGGCGATCGGCGTAGCGAACGTGCCGCCGAAGACGCCATAGTTGGTGATGCTGAACGTCCCGCCCTTCAGGTCCGCGAGGTCTATACGGCGGCTGCGGGCCTGCTCCGACAGCTCCATCAGCTCCTTGGCCAATGCGTACACGTCCTTCTGGTCGGCCGCCTTGATGACCGGGACCATGAGGCCATCATCGGTCGCCACGGCGATGCCGATGTTGTAGTACTTCTTCAGCAGGATCTCCTGCGCCTCCTCGTTCACTTCCGAGTTCAGGTAGGGGTGCCTCTTCAGCGCCGCCACCACCGCCTTGATGATGAACGGCAGGTAGGTCATCTTGACCCCTTTCTCCTTCAGGGCGCGTTCCTTCACCCTCTCCCTCAGCGCCACCAGCTCGGTGACGTCGGCCACTTCCATGGCGGTGACCTGGGCAGATGCCGTCTGCGCTTCGATCAAGTGTCTGGCCGTGGTTTTGCGTATGCCCTTCAGCGGCTCCCGGTCGACCCATCCGTACAGGTCGAACTTGGGCTGTACCGCAGGTCCGGCCGCCTTCGTGGCCGGACTGAACGAGCGGACATCGTCCTCGGTCACGCGACCATCGGGCCCGGTGCCCTTGACCTCCGATATGTCGACGTCCATCTCCCGCGCCAGCCTCCGCACGGCCGGGGCGGCCAACGCCCTGCCGACCGGACGCGTTGTCAGCTCATCGCCCACCGGCAGCTCTCCCACCACCGAGATGGCTCCTTCGCTCTCTGCAGGCACCTTCTCGGTCGGCGGTCCCTCTTTGACGGCCTCCTTGGGGGCCTCCTTCCCTGGGCCCTCGTCGATGACGGCCAGCACCTCGCCGACCTTTACCGTCCCGCCCTCCTCATGGTCGAGCCTGGCGATCCTTCCAGCCACGGGAGAGGGCATCTCCACTATGGCCTTGTCGGTCTCCACCTCGGCGATAGACTGGTCCTTCTTCACGGCATCGCCGACCTTTACGAGCCATTTCCTGATCTCGCCCTCGGTGACCCCTTCGCCGAGGTCCGGGAACTTGAACTCCATCCTTGAACCCCCTCAGAATGACATGGTCCTCATGATCGCTTCATAGATTCGGTCCGAGCTTATATAGTAATATTTTTCGCCCTTGGGAAGCGGCACCGTGATGTCCGGCCCCGTCACCCTTTCAGGAGGCGCTTCAAGCGAGAGGAACGCCTTCTTGCTTATGCGGGCGATCAGCTCTGCCGCTACGCCGCAGGTCATGGGCGCCTCCTGCACGATGACCGCTCTGCCGGTCTTCCGGACGGAGCGGATGACGGCCTCGGAGTCCATGGGTGACAGCGTCCTAAGGTCGATGACCTCGCATGACGCTCCCCCGCCCTCGGTTGCGTCAACAGCTTCCTGCACCAGGGGCATCATGGCGCCCCAACCCACCACCGTGATGTCGTCGCCCTCCTGCACCATCCTCGCCTTTCCCAGGGGAAGGGTGAACGGACCGTCCTCGACCTCCTCCTTGAAGAGCCTGTAGGAGCGTGTGGGCTCCAGGAAGATGACTGGGTCGGGGTCCCTTATGGAGGATGTCAAAAGCCCCTTGGCCTCGCGCGGCGTCGACGGCACGACGACCTTGAGGCCAGGGACCTGGACGTACATGGCCTCGGTGCTCTCGGAGTGATGTTCCAGCGCCTTGACGCCGGCCCCGTAGGGCATGCGCAGGACCATCGGGACCGCATACGCTCCGCGGCTCCGGTTGCGCATCCTTGCCGTGTGCGAGGCGATCATGTTCAGGGCAAGATACGAGAAGCCCATGAACTGCACCTCCGCGACGGGGTGCAGGCCGGCCATAGCCATGCCGGTGGCCATCCCGACGATGAGGCTCTCTGACAACGGCATATCGATCACGCGGTCGGCGCCGAAGCGGTCCAGGAGGCCGTTAGTGACGCGGAACACTCCGCCGGCCGCGCCGACGTCCTCGCCGAGCACTATCACCGAGCCATCCGCATCCATCTCCAGGGCCAGGGCGGAGTTGATGGCCTGGACCATGTTCATCATCATGGGCGCTTCCCCTTCAGTTCGTTCAATTGCTCTTCCAGGCAGGGGGGCATGTCCTTGTACATGTACCGGAAAACGTCATCGAGCGCCGGGGCGGGGAAAGCCTCGGCCCTGGACACCGCGTCCTCGACCATTTGTCGCGCTTCGTCCCATATCGACTCGTTCATCGACTCGTTCTTGTCGTCCAGAATGCCGCGGGAGCGCAGGAGCTTCATCGTCCGTACCAGGGGATCGCGGGCCTCCCACTTCCTGGCCTCCGATGCCAGTCGGTACCGGCGGGCGTCGTCCGAGGTCGTATGATCTCCAAGCCGGTACGTGTACGCCTCTATGAGCGTCGGACCGCCTCCGCTGCGCGCCACCTCGGCCGCTTCCCTGGACGCGGCGTACATCGCCAGAACGTCGTTCCCGTCCACTTGTATCCCTCTGATGCCATAGGCGACCGCCTTCTGCGCAATGGTCTCAGATGCGGTCTGCCTGGACCTCGGGAGCGAAATGGCCCACTGGTTGTTCTGCACCACGAAGACCATGGGGAGCTTGAACACCCCGGCGGCGTTGAGCGACTCGTGGAAATCGCCCTCCGAGGTGCCGCCGTCCCCGGTGAAGGCGAAGGTGACCGCGTTCTCCTTTCGATACCGAGACGCGTATGCGAGGCCGACGGCGTAGGCGTACTGCGACGCCACCGGAATGGCCGGGGGAGTGATCCGCAGCCTTGGATCGTAGCGATTGCCCTCCTCGTCCCCCATCCAGCCCAGATAGTACTGGTCGAGCGGCAGGCCTCGCCACAGCAGTCCGGCCAGCTCCCGGAAGGCCCACACCAACCAGTCCCCGTCATCCATGGCCATGGCCGGCCCGAGGGAGGCGGCCTCCTGCCCCTTGTTAGGAGGATAGGCGCCAAGCCTCCCCTGCCTCTGCAGCGTCACCGCCTTCTCGTCGGCCACCCTGCCCAGCACCATGGTGCGGAACGCGCGCTCCAGCATGGCGTCGTCCAGCGGAGGCGCCAGGGACTCGTCGACGTTCCCGTCCTGGTCGAGTATCTTCAGCATCCTTCCCTTCAGCGGGTCGAAATCATCCGTCAGCATTGTCGCGCACCTGCCCCTGGCCGGTATGAAGAACGGACCAGCGGCCCCGAGGCCACCTTGTGGAATCCAACATCGTACGCCTTCTCCTCTAACTCATTGAACTCGGCGGGCGTGATATACCGCGACACCGGCATCCGCCCGCCCTTCGGCCTAAGGTATTGTCCCAGCGACAGTATGTCCACGCCGGCGCCGCGGAGGTCCACCATCGCTTCCAGGACCTCGCCCATCGTTTCTCCCAGGCCCAGCATCAAGGAGCTCTTGGTCGTCATGCCAGGATCGATCTCCTTGATCGTGGCGAGAGTGGCCAGTGATGTGCCGTATGAGGCCCTGGGATCCCTGGCGATCGTCTGCAGTCGCCCGACCGTCTCCAGGTTGTGGCCGATAATGTCCGGCCCGGAGGCCGCCACCTTATCCAGCGCCCATCGCCGCCCGCCCATGTCCGGGATTAGTAGTTCGATCGTCGCCGGCGATCTACTTCGTATCGCCTCCACCGTGGCGGCAAAGTGACCGGCGCCCCCGTCCTCGAGGTCATCGCGCGTGACCGATGTAAGTACACAGTGGTCGAGGCCCAGTCCTCTGACCGTTTCGCCCAGGGCATCCGGCTCCTCAGGATCGGGTGGCCCGGGAACGCCGCTCCTCACGGCGCAGAAGCCGCACCGCCGGGTGCACGTCGTACCGAGAAGCATGAAGGCCGCATGGCCTTGGGACCAGCACTCGCCCCTGTTGGGGCATTGGGACGATGAGCACACCGTGCGGATGCCGTGCGCCAGGATCTCGTCGCGCATGCGCTCGTAGGCACCTCCGGACGGGGGGCGGACCCTCAGCCATTCGGGCTTTTCGTCGCTCATGGCGCGAATGATCTAGCGTTCCCGCCATCTATGATGCTTTCCCCCGCTCCAGCATCAGCATGTCAACTTCATCGTTATATACGCCAAACCCCCTTGTCACCCAATGGTGCTATGGATGCCTTCGAGAAGCTCCTGGGCAAGCTGAAAGCTCTGTCTGAAGAGGAGCGGCGGAGCGAGATCGCCTCCATGAAGGGGGAATGTATCTGCCCCGACTGTCCTACCTACACCCAGTGCGCATCAGATAACGAAGAGCGGCTGTACTGCTTCCTGGGGAAGAGCCCGGAGTGCATCCAGTCCGAAAATGGCTGCATCTGCCCCGACTGCCCGGTGGCCGAAAAGGCCGGGCTGACGAACATATACTTCTGCACCGCCGGCTCCGAGAAGGCGATGCGGCAAGAGAAGTGAAGGAGATCGACATGAGCCGCATGGACGACCTTAACCGCATGGCGCCGGAGAAGCGCAAGGCCGAGCTGGCAGCCATGCGAGGCCGGTGCGTGTGCCCGACCTGTCCCTCTTACACCCTATGCGCGAAGGATCATGACGAGAGGATGTTCTGCTCCTACGGCCGCTCGCCGGACTGCATCACCCGCGAGCTGAAGTGCATATGTCGCAAATGCCCGGTGCACGAGGAGCTGGGGTTCAGGGACCATCACTACTGCGTCCGGGGCAGCGAGAGGACATCACCCAAGCGGTTCTGATAAGAGCACCTGCTGGACCACCTAACTGGTTCGGAAAACATAAATACGCATACCCGGTTTGTAGTGCCGCTAGGCTCGACCGGGACGTTCGGCGCGCCCTTATACACCGCCACGTCGATAGCG
>ENA-UOOM01000874-UOOM01000874.1-fermentation-metagenome-genome-assembly--contig:-NODE-874-length-31843-cov-4.269882_pt1 | contig 31843 bp, 29 predicted proteins | sample MGYA00245781_ERZ724031 | MGnify/ENA primary metagenome ERZ724031 (study PRJEB28704, sample SAMN03018317) | fermentation metagenome | biome: anthropogenic terrestrial biome; feature: soil; material... | reverse complement strand
ATTCCTAGGTTTACGCTCTTTATTTGATCGCCATAAACTAGTATAGGGATGTATTCTCTAGAATGGTCTGTGCTAGGCGTAGTCGGATCACATCCATGATCTGCATTAATGATGAGTACATCTTCCCTCTCCATTGCGTTTATAATCTGTGGTAATTTATCATCAAAAGCTTTTAGCGCATTTGCATAACCTTCTACATCATTTCGATGACCATAGATCATATCAAAATCCACTAAATTAACAAAGATGAGTCCTGATTTACCACTTTCCATAAATTCTAATATTCGATCCATTCCCTCATCATTGTTCTTCATCTTTAGAACATCTGTTAACCCTTCACCAGCGAAAATATCATGGATTTTCCCTATTCCCATAACGGCTAAGGATCCATCTTTTACTTTGTTTAAAACGGTCTCCTCTGTAGGCTTTAATGAATAGTCGTGTCTATTAGATGTTCTAGTATAATTGCCATTATTGCCTACAAAAGGTCTGGCAATAACTCGTCCTACACTAAGATCTCCTACTAATCGTTTTCGGGCAATTTCACATATTCTATACAATTCTTCTAGTGGTATTACCTCTTCATGAGCTGCAATTTGAAAGACACTATCTGCTGAAGTGTACACAATGGGTTTTCCAGTCCTTACGTGTTCATCCCCTAATTTTTGTATGATTTCTGTTCCTGAAGCCGCATAATTTCCTATGACTTCTCTTCCTATTTCCTTCTGAAACGAATCAATAAATTCCTGAGGAAATCCCTTTTCTGTAAACGTAGGAAAGGGGTTGTCTAAGATAATCCCAGCCATTTCCCAATGTCCTGTAGTAGTATCCTTTCCAGGAGATTTCTCTATTGATTTACCGTATGCACCTCTTGGTTTGCCTACCTTTGGAATCTCTTTAACACCGTCAATTAATCCTAAACCCAAAGATTCTAAATGGGGCAACGAAAAGTTGTCTATACTTTTATAGATGTTTTCTAAAGTATTACTTCCTTCATCGTTATACAGTTTCGCATCAGGTAATTCCCCAATACCTACACTGTCTATTACAATCCATATAACTCGCTTCATCAATTGTCATTCCTCCTCTATAATTGAAATGTTAATTTAGTTTGTGTAAATCATTGTCTTTCATCCTTTGAGTTCATTAATACCCTATAATAACAAGAAAAAACGCCAATTTGAACGGAACTATATCAATTTTTTGGCGTTTTAATTATATTATTAAAAACTACAAATGAATTTAAGAATAATAAAGTTTCTTAATATATAGTGTAAGCTTTAGTAGTGAGCTAGTAGGGATCCTTCGTCGCTCCGCTCCCCTGGATGACTAGGCAGGGAGTTTGCACCCTTGAGGGTCTTAAGATCCTTCGCTGCGCTCAAGGATGACTTAGAAGAAGCTAGGGGCCAAAAGCAATAATCAGCGTCCAGCATTCAGCTTCCAGCCATCAGGGCTAGGGTCATTACCTCACCTCACTCGAAGGCGAGTATGGTTTTGCTGACCACCTGACCACCTGACCACCACCTAGAATAATTTATTCGAGAAAAAAATCATAAATACAGGTATAATATAAGCTTCAATGGCACATCCAAATGCGGTTATTGCAAAACCTATTAGTAGAGAGGAAAAGTAGTATATAGTTTGTTGTAGATTTTTCTTAGGACGAACAGATATCTTATATCTTTTCTTTGATATGTAAATTTGCCTTGACATCATAGTACTAATCAAAGCACTGTATATAAGACCTATTATGTATAAGATATTTTGTGGAAATATGACAAATAAAGAAAACAGAAATCCCATAAGGTATAGCTCATCTAAAATAAAGCCAATGGTAAATCCTAAAATAAATCCCTTAAATAATAGTAATGAGGGAGTGAGAAATATGCCAATGGAAAACAAACCTAAGATAAATACCAATGCAAATATTTTTGCATTGTCTATTAAAAGTTGTAAAAACATTTGAGTCTTATTTAAATCTTGATTATCACCTAGAACTTTAAAAAAATCACTTAAATAATTAATCAAATCCGTTTTCTGATTATCTGTTAAGGTCTTAACGCATAGCGTGCCAGCTATAATACCTAAAACAAATATAATGCATAAAATCAAGACCATTCTTTTGTTTCGCATAAAAAATTGCGTGAGCTCTCTCTTGTTCAAAAAAATCTCCTCCTTAGGATAAGAATATGCTCTCCTGGAGAAGATTATGATGAAATTCTACAATCAAAAGGACATCAAAATCCCTGCTACTGTTTTTCCATCTCTTATTTCGCCCTTACGGACTTTGTCTAGCACTTCATCAATACTGTACTTTTCAATATCAATGGATTCATGTTCATCTGGATGAGCTTCTCCTGGTTCTAAATCATCGCTATAAAACAAGTGAATGATTTCGTTGCTATACCCTGGTGTTGGATAGATGCTTCCTAAGCTTTTTACATTACGAGCAATATAACCTGTTTCTTCTTGTAATTCTCGAACAGCACATTCTAAAGGATCTTCACCCGGATCTAATTTTCCAGCAGGTAATTCTAGTATATTTTGTTCAATAGCCTTTCGAAATTGGCGCACTAATATAATCTTGTCATCTTTAACTGCTACTATAGCACAACCACCAGGATGCACCACAATCTCTCTTGAAGATTGCCCTCCATTGTGAACCTGAACCTTGTCGACCTTAAGAGTAACTACTTTGCCTTCATAAATACTCTTTGATTCGATTGTCTTTTCTTCAAACATACCTTTCCCTCCAATCATTAACATCTAGCCATCAGCTATCAGCCGCCAGCCATCAGTGCTTCTGCATTCCTTTTGGGTCCCTTTGCTACCAGAAGTAGCATAAAAATTAACGGATAAAATAATGTTATCTGTCAATTTCAAATGTAACCCTTTTACTAGTATATTTCCTAACACTAGCAAATAAATCAGAAATAAGTGTGCTTTCTATAAAATGCTAAAACATTACGGCTACTGAAAGTAGCTAGGTTTTTACTGGTCGCTGAACGCTTATGGCTGATTGCTAGTAGTTTTTATCTTTTATCTTCTAAAAGCTTATTTAACTCAGCCATAAAGGTATTAATGTCTTTAAATTGCCTATATACACTTGCAAATCTTACATAAGCTACTTCATCTGTCTTTTTTAGCTGATCCATTATTTTTTCGCCAATAAAATGAGAAGAAACTTCTCTCTCAAGGCTTTGGTATACTTCTTTTTCGATGGTATCCACAATGTCTTCAATTTGCTTGATGGAAATAGGCCTTTTTTCGCAAGCTTTTATGATTCCATTCATGACTTTACTTCGATTAAATTGTTCTCTTTGACCACCTTTTTTAATGACCATAAGAGGTATGTCTTCAATTTTTTCATAGGTGGTAAAGCGTTTCGTACAGCTTGTGCATTCTCTTCTCCTACGTATTACTGTTCCATCTTCTGTGGGTCTTGAATCCACAACTTTACTTTCCGCGTAATTGCAAAAGGGGCACTTCAAGGCAATTTCCTCCAATTCAAATTTACTAAAATCATTATACAAGAGTAAATTAAAATTGTCCATCAAAAGAGGCTTGGAACAATAGTTGAACGATTCTGAATGCGTCATCTTGTCTATAAGCGAGCTTTTATCCCCTTCTACTTTCTACCAATATACAAATACATATGAGGACATATTATAATAAAATGCTTATTTATTATAATATTATATCATGAGTTAAAGTACTACTTTAACTTATGCTTTAACTGTACATAACAGAAATATTGCATAAGCTAATTCTTAAAGATTCTTCGTCGCTACGCTCCTCAAAATGACACCCCCAAAGGCTCCAATGAGGCCCATATTTAACTTTGTATTCCATTTTTCGGAAAAATGTCCACTTTCCACTTTCAGCTTTCCGCTAATTAATTCGTCATGGTCTTTCTTACAGAATACAAGGCATTTTTTTCTACTCTGGATACTTGCGCTTGTGAAATACCAATTTCATCTGCAACTTCCATTTGGGTTTTACCATCAAAATACCTCATCTTTATTATCATTTTTTCTCTCTCATTTAGTTTCTTAATGGCCTCTTTTACTGCAATATTTTCAATCCATTTTTCATCTTTATTTTTATCATCTTGGATTTGATCCATTATATACATTGCATCTCCATTATCATGGTATATGGGTTCAAATAAGGATACAGGATCTTGAATGGCTTCTAAAGCAAATACAACCTCTTCACTAGGTATCCCTAATTCCTTTGAAATTTCCATCAGAGTAGGCTCTTTAGTATTCTTTCGCACTAATTCATCTCTTGCCTTTAAAGCCTTATATGCTAAATCTCTTAAAGATCTACTCACTCGCACAGAATTATTATCTCTAAGGTATCTTCTTATCTCTCCAATAATCATTGGAACAGCATAGGTGGAAAACTTTACATTGTGAGATAAATCAAAATTATCGATTGCCTTTATAAGTCCTACGCAACCTACTTGAAATAAATCATCTAAATTTTCTCCTCTATTGTTAAATCTCTTTATGACGCTAAGGACTAAGCGAAGATTTCCTTGTATAAATTTCATTCTTGCATTTTGATCTCCTTTATGAATCTCTCCAAATAACTCCATCATTTCTCCATTAGTTAGAACTGGCAACTGTGAAGTATTTACACCACAGATTTCAACTTTTTTTAGCATAAGTGTCATCCTTTCTCAAAATGCATTTACTTATGTAAGATTATTGCCTCAGAAAGTGTTTATATTCAGTTTCAAAATCCACATTTTTTTGAAACATTAGATCTATTTATAAAACATTTCTTACAATCAAGGAATCTTAAGCCTTTCACATTTTGAGTGGGAACAAAAAAACTTAAAAAAACATTATAATTTTTTTTACTAAAAATTACAGAAAACGAATACTAATCGAAATATAAGTATAGTTTTTCCGCTCCCATGTATTAGTCGCTAGCAATTAGTCTTTAGACACTAGCATTGGGGTATTCCTTTTGCGTCAGGATCCTTGGCTTACACTCAGGATGATGGGGTAGGAGCCAATGTCAAAAGTAGGTTTCCTATTACATAAAAAAAGAAGCCCATAAGGCTTCCACTTTGTTTTTACGCTTACAGCGTCATCTTATGTATTTCCTTTTTTAATCTCTTTAGAATTTTCTTTTCTAATCGTGATATATAGGATTGAGAGATGTTCATTTCTTCTGCAACTTCTTTTTGTGTCTTAGAATCTTTATTGTACAGGCCAAAGCGCAATTCTACGATAGTCTTTTCTCTTTTGTTCAAATTATCCATAGCTGCGTTTAGTAGCTGAAAGTCTACTTCTCTTTCTATATTGTTTTCTGTAAGATCTTCTTCAGTCCCCAAAATATCTGAAAGGAGAAGTTCATTTCCATCCCAATCTGTATTTAAAGGTTCGTCAAAAGATATTTCATTTTTTATCTTGCTGCTTTTTCTTATGAACATTAAAATTTCATTTTCAATACATCTAGATGCATAAGTGGCCAATTTAATATTCTTATCAGGGTCAAAAGTATTTACAGCTTTAATCAAGCCAATGGTCCCAATAGAAATTAAATCTTCAATAGATATATTTGTATTTTCAAATTTTCTAGAAATATAGACCACTAGCCTTAAATTTCTTTCAATCAGTACATTGCGAGCCTGTTCTTTATCTGTTCTCAGCAAATTAATATAATATTTTTCTTCCTCAGTGTTTAACGGAGGCGGAAGAGCCTCACTTCCACCTATGTAATGAACAAAATTTTTTCTCTTCTTAATAGCATTTACAATCGTTGACAGCCGTAACTTGAGCTTAATTGCCCATCTTATTATCCACTCCATTTTATAAGCCTCCACTCATGTATAATAATTTAGGATTGATAAGTGCTTGAAATGCGTAGTCTTCACATAAATTTCTTTTGCATATTCCAACACAGACTTTTTCGACTTCTTGCCATTTTTGGCCGTCTCCTAATTCAACTTTATCAAACTGATAACCGAGCATCTTTTCATTCTTATCTGTACTCACCGTATTAAAAGGTATAAATCGTATTCTTTTTAAAATTTCTGTATTATGTATTTTTGCTTCAATATCTGTATCTTGTATTCCATCATATGTATCATAATAATGAATAAACTCTTCGGGTAGAATCTTCTTTATCGTATCGTACTCTGCTAATAAAACTGGTTTACCTGTTAAAGGTTCTACTACATTGCAACCTGTGTCTATAAATCCTTTCGTAAACAGTTTTTTATCGTGAAGGTAGATGCAGATCTCCATAGTACTATTGCTTTTTAATTTTACATCCACTATAAGTTCTCTAATTTTGATAATCGTAATGATACCTATAAATATTCCTATCATTACCGTTGTAGACCGAACTCCATATATGGTTAAAGTCATATTTGCACTTTTGTTTCCTAAAATAATTAAACCAATGACACATCCTCCAAAAAGAAGGCTGATACCGTAAAAAATCAACATATGACTGGTGAAGTCTCTCAATCTAATAGGTGAAAAACTAATGAGAATAATAAGAACAGAGAGCATCACCTTAAATGGGAACTTCGTAAATATAGGATGAGCATATTGCATTAGAGAATAAACAGCACCTAATAGTGCACCTAAAGCCAATTGTAATCTTCTTGTCTTTTTTTTCATAATACTTGAAGTCACCTTTAGTATAATGAAATTAATCAAAAAATTTTCTACTAATACAACCTCACCATAAACATAACTCACTTTTTTCACCCTTTTATTTTTAAATATTATAAGCTGAGTTACCGTGGTTTTAAGAGACTAGTAACTAGTGGCTAAAGTGCCAAAGGCACTTTCTTGTAGTTCTGTCCAACTGCATAATATATTATATAGTTTGAATTGACAGAAATATGTCATAAAAAGCAAAAAAAACACCATTAAAAAAAGCATTATGGTTTTTACCACAATGCTTTTTGTCTTTTTCATTTTTAATCTTATCTCTTTTTTAAGAAAGATGGAATGCTAAATTGTTGATCTACTGAAGATTGTCCTTGAGATTGTCCTTGGGATTGCCCTTGGCTTTTAGTTGGTTTATCTTCGCCAACAATATTGCTCTTCTTTGGTTCTACCTTTTTTTCCTTATTACTTGGAAAGCCTGTAGCAATGACAGTAATCTTAATTTCATCTTGCATACTTTCATCTATTGCAGCACCAAAGATAACATTCGCTTCAGGATCAGCCGCTTCCCTAGCGATTTCAGCAGCTTGATCTACTTCAAATAAAGTAAGATCCATGCCACCTGTAATATTTAATAGTACACCAGTAGCCCCATCGATAGTAGTTTCTAACAATGGGCTATGTATGGCTTGTTTTGCAGCTTCTGCAGCTTTGTTTTCGCCTTTTGCGGAACCAACACCCATATGAGCAAGTCCAGTATCCTTCATAATTGTCTTTACATCGGCAAAGTCAAGGCTGACAAGTCCTGGCACTGCAATTAAGTCAGAAATACCTCGGACACCTTGTAGTAATACATTATCTGCCATCTTAAAAGCATCTTTTAAAGTAGTTGTCTTATCTGCCAATTGCAATAATCGATCATTTGGAATCGTTACAAGGGCATCTACATGTTGTGCTAATAATTCAGTACCTAGTATAGCATTATTTGCCCGCACTTTTCCTTCAAAAGAAAATGGTTTTGTTACAACACCTACTGTTAGAATACCTAAGCTCTTTGCAATACGAGCTACAACAGGAGCGGCACCAGTTCCAGTTCCACCACCCATTCCACATGTTACGAATAGGAGATCTGTTCCTTTAATAGCTTCAGCTAGAATTTCTTCGCTTTCTTCTGCAGATCTTTGTCCAACTTCTGGATTTGCACCTGCACCTAAGCCATGAGTTGCCTTTTCTCCAATTTGAATTTTTTCTTCGGCTAAGGCAAGATTTAAAGCTTGATTGTCTGTATTAACTACTGCAAAACTTACCCCTTGTAAACCTGATTCTATCATTCTATTAACAGCATTGTTACCGCCGCCGCCAACTCCGATTACTTTAATCTTTGCGAAATGATCTGAGTCAATATCGAATTGAAACAACTTTTTTTCCCCCTCATGTACACTTTAATTTTTTTTACGTTTCTCTTGTAATTTCTTTATAATGATTCTTCTGATGATAGCAAAATTTTGAAATAATCTCGTACCAAAAGTAAAGATTGCCGCATAATACAGTGGAATTCCAAGACGATCACCTAGATACGCTAGGAATGCTGCTATTATGGCATTTCCAAAAAATCCGGATATAAATATACCTGAATCAAAATGATTTTCTAGCTCTGCTCTAATTCCGCCAAAAACAGAATCCAGCGCCGCCAACAATGCTACAGACATATAAGAAGCATATGTAGTAGGCAAATCAAAAGGTACGATAAATCCTATCAAAACTCCTATAAACAAGCCTAGAATTGGTAAAAACATACTACTTTCACCTTTATAATATTAGTTCTTTTTAAGAACTATATTATCCTTTTCTCTTAAACTAATGTTAATCTTGCTGAATCGAGATAGCTCTACATAGTAACTATCGTCTGCCTCTAATGTCGCCATCATCTTTTGTTGATTTCCTATGGCTTCAATTTTAAAAGGCGTCCCTGCAATAAAATCGTCAATATATATTACCGGTCCCGCACAATCGATATTAGAATCCCAAGATAATTGGTATCCATTGATAGCAATCACTTCTGCACCAGCATATTTTAATTCATTCACAATTTTGAGCACATTGCTATTATGAATAATATAATTTGAAATATCGTCTCCAATTGTAATCTCTTCATCACTATCTGACATAAGGACTTCTACTCCTGGTCCTTCTACATCAGTATTACCTAGTATTATATCATAGATTATGTTTTCATTGAACAATTCCTTTTGCAATAATTTGTAATCTACTTCTTCTCCATTTTCATAGTTTTCAAGTTTAGATTCTAAGTTTTCTATATTTACATTCAACTCTTTGTTTTGAACTTTTAGATTATCGATTTCTTGTTGATAATCATATATGACTTTTGGAGTTGTAATATTATGATTCCCTAGGAGCATGTCCTTATCTAATATGGTTGGCGTGAAGACAGCCCCCACCAATATGCATAGAATAAATGTCACAAACGTTAGTATTTTTTTCATCATATTGAAGACCTCACTATTTCTCTACAGGCTTAGCATGAGTAAAGTTAAGGGTCCCGTTGTATCTTGGTACTGTAAGTTTATCTGATTCTTCTAAAGTCACCTCAATATAATTTAGTTCCAAAAGATCAAATATCCCCCCTCTTATATTAAGAGCAGAAGATAATGTTTTTGAATCTCCTATGACTTTAAACACAAAGGGATAAGCATTCTTTTTTCCATTAATATTAATGTGATTACCGGCTAGTCGTATTTCCGATGTATTAACAATTCTCTCCCCATTTATAGATATGGCTTCTGCGCCGGAAGCATTTAATTCATTTACGAGTAGCAGTAAAAGCTCAGAGTTAAAAGTAAATGGATCAAAACCGTCATCGTCTGTATAATCAAGTGCAATAAGTACTCCAGGACCAACTAAATCTGTGTAGCCTGCTTGCGCTTTTGCCATATTTGCGTCTTTTAGCATTTTCTCTACTACTTCATTGTTATCTGCAGCTTGATTTTCAAATACACTTATACTGTTTTCTAATTCATTTACTTTTTGAATTAATTTTTCATTTTCTTTTTCCATCTCATTAATCTCAATGAGCATTTCATCTGCTCTTTGTGTGGTCACAAGGCCGCCTAAATTTCCTATGGACTTCATCTGTAGAGCAATCATAATTCCAATGATAATGCATATAATCGTTATCCAGGTACTTCCCTTTGACTTGTCCATTTATTCTCTCCTTAATTTATCTCGGGATATAAGTAGGATTTCCTCCATGTGTCAAATCGACAATCATACGTTCATCTTTTTTAACCAGATAGGTTGAAATAAAACCCAACTTTTCATTAACGGTATCGCTATTCTTTACTTTAATGAGACTACCCTTTTTTGTATAGAGGTAAAATAAATTGTCTTCCGTGATATTGATTTCAGAAATATATCCTAACAATTTTTCTTGTTGAAGTATATTTAGTATGTCAAAGACTTCTTTTTTTACCCATTCCGGATTGATTTGCAACTGGTCTCCTACTACAATTGTACCTACTGCATCTTCCTTAATAGTGATAATGGGTATGGTCGTATTAGATAGTTTCTGATTCACTTCTAAAACGACCTGCTCATTATCCACAAATACAAATGTGTTTTCATAAAAAATAGCACCAATAATATCTCTTTCTTCAATATAAATTTTTACAGTGCTTGGGAATACCCTCACTAGACTAGCACTTTTTATATAAGGAATCTTCTCTATAGAATTTATTACTTGCTTTTTATTAAATCGAAATATATTTTGACCATCTCTTAAAGCGGATTTAAGGATTATTTCATCATTCGAAACGATTTTATTATCATTTACATCTATTTTCGATATATTAAAAAAATCCGTAAATAATACAAAATAAACGGTCATAATAATCAATAAAAATAATATTATTACCAGTGTAACATAATTTTTCTTATTATGTCGTCGTTTATGAAACTTTTTTCTCTTTTGTATTATCACTGATATCATTCCTCTTGTCTTATGATGTTTGCCCCTAAGGAGCGAAGGTTCTCATCTAATTTTTCGTAACCTCGATGTATATGATCAATACTATGTATTGTAGTTGTACCTTCTGCAGCTAAACCAGCTAAAATGAGAGAAGCGCCTCCTCGTAAATCTGTAGACTTAACATCTGCACCCATTAATTTTTTGACCCCTTGTACAATTGCTATTCTACCTTCAATCTTTACATGGGCTCCCATTCGAATTAATTCAGGTACGTGTTTGTATCGGCTTTCAAATATGGTCTCATTTACAACACTAGTGCCGTTGGCCAAGGTAAGTAGTGCTAAAACCTGAGCTTGCATATCCGTTGGAAAACCTGGATAAGGTTGTGTGATCAAAGATTCGATAGGTTGAATTGTCTTTGGTCCACGAGCCCAAACTTCTCCATTTTCACCTACTGTAATTTTACACCCAGTCTCTGCTAATTTTGCACAAACTGCCCGCAAATCTTCTATTGCTACATCTCTTAACAAAACATTACCTTCCGTAATTGCAGAAGCGGCTAAATATGTACCTGCTACAATACGATCACTTGTTACCCGGTATTTTACATCGTTTAGCTTTGACGCACCTTTAATGACGATATGCCCTGATCCTGCACCAGATACATTTCCACCCATGGCGTTAATGAAATTTTGTAAATCTGCTATTTCTGGCTCCTTCGCTGCGTTTCGTATAATGGTTTCGCCTTCTGCTAGACTAGCCGCTAACATGATATTTTCTGTTGCTCCTACACTAGGAAAATCTAATGTAATATTATTTCCATAGAGTTTATCCGCCTTACAGTATATGTAACCATGTGATTCTGTAATTTCTGCACCTAGTTTTCTAAGGCCCATTAAGTGTATATCAATAGGACGTAAACCGATATCGCAGCCACCAGGATAGGAAAATACAGTTTCTTTGTGCTTTGACAAAAGAGCTCCCAATAAAATAATAGAGGATCTCATTTCTCTTACCAAGGATTCTGATACTTCGACGGAGCTCACATTACTAGAATCTACGACTAAAAGATTACCTTCTTTTTGTACTCGGCAACCTATGGACTTTAGAATCTTTATCATAACATCTACATCGTGAATATCAGGAACATTAGAAATAATACTTTCCCCTTGATTGAGCACAGTTGCAGCTAAAATAGGTAGAGCAGCATTTTTTGAACCTTGAATGCTTACTTCACCTTCTAAACGATTACCACCTTTTACGACGTACTTACTCATTAACACACCTCCAGAAAAATAAAGGATAATCTACTCCATCATATTCCCAAAGGCTATGGGATGTTACAATTACTTAAGAGCCAATGTCTTAATTTCATTATAAATGATGTCGTCACCGTTTAAAATACCTAGTTTTGATGTGATATTTTCCATTTCTCTAAGTTTTTTCGTATCTTTCATAAGATCTTTTATGGTATCTATTAATAGCTGTCCATTTAGATCTTTATCTAGAATAAGGACTCCTCCTTCTTTATCTGCAATAACCCTTGCATTAAATTCTTGATGATTATCTGTAGCATAGGGATAAGGAATCAAAATACAACTCCTGCCTACAGCTGTAATCTCTGATATGGTCATAGCTCCAGCTCTTGCAATAATTAAATCGCTAGCCTTATATAGAGTAGCCATATCAAAGGTATAAGGTACAATCTCAATATTTTTTAATGTAGATGGGTCAATATTTTCTGTTTTTAAACCATCCAGCACTTTTTCATGCTGTTTTTTGCCTGTAACGTGTACGATATGAATATCTGGTCGATCTTTTAATTCTTTGATTACATGGATCATGCTTTTGTTAATGCTTTGAGCTCCCTGGCTTCCACCTGTAACGACGATCAACTTTTTATTCATTGGAATGGATAGTTTTTTTCTAGCATGTTCCCTGTTTTTTTCTTTAAACTCACTCCGTATTGGATTGCCAGAAACCACAACCCGGTCTTTATGCTTAAAATACTTTATGGCTTCCGGAAAGCTAGAAGCTACTTTATCTACAAGTCGAGATAAAATGCGATTCGTAACACCCGGAAATGCATTTTGTTCGTGAATTAATGTTGGCACTTTAGCTAGCCAAGCGGAAAACAATACGGGACCACATACATACCCACCTGTACCCACTACTACATCTGGCTTAAAGTCTTTTATGATTTTCTTAGCATCTCCTAGCCCTAAGAACAATTCCCTTATGGTCTTTAAGGTATCTAGGCTCAGCTTTCTTTCAAAGCCCTTTACTCGAATGAGCTGTATATCGTATCCTTCTTTAGGCACCAGCTCTTTTTCTAAACCTTTACTAGTCCCTATAAAGAGAATGTGACTATTTGGATCTTTATCTCTAATATAATTAGCTATGGCAATCCCTGGATAAATGTGACCACCAGTTCCTCCTGCAGCTATTACTACTTTCATAAATTACCTCCTACTAATAGGTGTCTTTTTCGAAATATTTAACAAGATGCCCATACCTGCCATTAAGAAAATTAAAGAAGAACCACCTGCACTAATAAAGGGCAGAGGCATACCCGTTACAGGAATGAGCTGAGTGACTACGCAAACATTAATAATTACTTGTATGGCCACCATAAAGATGATTCCAAAAGAGATTAAGGATGAAAATGTATCAGGAGCATACAAGGCGATGCGAAGACCCCTCCATATTAAGAGCAAAAAGAGAGCTAGTATTAAAAGGGTTCCTATTAAGCCAAGTTCTTCTCCAATATGTGCAAAGATAAAGTCATTTTGTGCTTCTGGCAAGTAGAACATCTTTTGTTTTCCATTGCCGAGTCCCTGACCAAAAATCCCTCCAGAACCTAACGCCAATTTAGATTGTTTTGTCTGCCAACCTACACCTGCAAGATCTGCTTCTGGATCTAAGAAACTAGTTAGACGATTACTTCTCCAGCCAGTAAGAAGCATAGCAGCAAGAGCTGCTACAACCAGCAAGCCTCCTGAGGCAAAAATATAGGCAAGATTTCCCCCACCTATAAAGAACATGGCGATGATAATACAAGCCATAACAAGAGCCGTACTTAAGTTTGGCTGTAGATAAATAAGTCCACAAATTACAGCCATAAGGACTACAAAGGGCAAAAATCCCTTTGTAAAAGTCCTAATTTCTTCTTTCATCTTTGTCATATTAGCAGCACTAAATATAATCACAGCATATTTTGCTACCTCTGAAGGCTGTAAACTAACTCCTGCAATATTAAACCATCTTCTTGCACCGTTAGCCTTTGTACCTACAAAGAGGACTAAAATGAGTAAAACAACGGCTATACCCATAATAACTCGGCTGTATTTTTGATAGATTCTATAATCAATTTTACTTGTTATAATCATTGCAACAGTCCCAATTAGAGCAAATATCAATTGCTTTTTAAACAGGTGATATTGATCGTTGTATTCAATACTCGAAGTGTAAATACTGGCACTAAATACCATTATTACACCAATGCAGACTAAACTCATAATACAAAAGATAAGAATAAAATCACTAGGATTTGACTTCTTGGACTTCTTTGAGTTCTTCACCCTCTGAACATTTTTCTTTTCCACACTCATTTATTTGCCTCCTAAATGTTTCACAATATCTTTAAAGACTCTTCCTCTCTCTTCAAAATCCACAAACATTCCCCAACTAGCACAAGCAGGTGAAAGAAGAACAGTGTCTCCATTTTCGGCATTTTCGTAGGCTTTTAAAACAGCTTCTTCAAATGTATTTACTTTTTCAATATTTTCATAATTTTTGCGTTCTGCAGTCTCAAGAATTTGATCTGCCGTAGCACCTAATACAACTAGATATTTTACTTTCCCCTCAAAACTGTCCATCCATTCATCAAAGGAGACTTTCTTATCATATCCACCAGCTATTAAGACAATTGGCGTATCAAAAGCTTTAATGGCAATGGTGCTCGCATCTGTATTTGTGCCTTTAGAATCATTTATAAAAGTGATTCCATCGATCTCACTAACAAATTCTAGGCGATGTTCTACTCCTTTAAAGGAAAGAAGTGTATCTTGTATGACTTGTATACTAACGCCGCCAAAATAAGAGAGAACCACAGCAGCTAAAGCGTTTTGTACATTGTGCATACCTGGTATTTTTAGTTCTTTTCTTTTACATATTGTGTACTCTTCATCTTGATCTACTAAGATTATGGACTCTCCATCATAATAGGCACCCTGCCGAACCTTTTCTTTTATACTAAACGCCAAAACTTTTACGTTCGGTGTCTTTCTTAAAGATAAAACAGAGTCGTCTTTGTTTAGGACGAAGATATTTTCCTCATTCATATTTTCTATGATTCGGTATTTGGCATCAATGTAATTTTCCATAGTCTTATGTCTATCTAAATGATCTGGTGAAATATTTAAGATCGTAGTCATTACAGGCTTAAAATTTTCAATGGTCTCTAATTGAAAACTACTGATTTCAGCGATGAACACATCCTCTTCATTGGCTTCTTCTATATAATTAATGATTGGGTCACCAATATTGCCGACGACGAAGGTTTTTCTTCCGCTATTTTTAAAAATTTCACCTACTAGGGTTGTGGTAGTGGTCTTACCATTGGTTCCAGTGATGGCAATGATTGGTGCTTTACTATACCTATATGCCAACTCAATTTCACTTATTATCTTTATTTTTTCTTCTCTTGCTTTTTCCAATATAGGAAGGTTTAGTGGCACTCCTGGGCTCATAATAATTTCTTTTACTTCATCTAATACTTTTAGATCAGGCTGTTGACCAAAAATCAGTTTGATATTCGAATTTTTTTGAAGCTCAAGAACTAGAGGAAAAGATTCAATAATTTTGCTTTCCTCTTTGCTGTCAGTCAATATGACATGCTCTCCCTTATTTGCTAAAAATTTTGCTGTAGCTAAGCCACTTCTAGCACAACCCATTATTAAATAATTCTGTCTCATCTTATCACCTATATATTGATTATTAATCCTGCATATCCTAAAACTGCCAAACAAACGGATACAAACCAGAATACTATTACAACTTTCTTTTCATGCCAACCTTTTAATTCGAAATGATGATGAATGGGAGCCATTCTAAAAAACCTCTTTCCACCAGTCATTTTAAAATAGAAAACTTGTATTATTACTGAAATGGCTTCTATTAAAAATAATCCTCCTACTACAAAGAAATACAATTCCATTCTAGTAAGTACAGCCAAAGAAACCAAAGCACCTCCAAGTGCCATGGAACCTGTATCGCCCATAAAGACTCTGGCTGGATAGATATTAAATTTTAAAAACCCTAAACAGGCACCTACTACACTACCTGCAAATAAGGCCAGCTGATAATACCCATTGTACAAGCAAGATAAAACAAAAAATACAGCTGCAAACATACTCGCCCCAGATGCCAAGCCATCTAATCCATCTGTTAAATTTACTGCATTAACAAAACCTACAATAAATATTACTGTAAATGGGATATAGAGCCATTTAAAATCTAGTAATGAATCTATAAACGGAACTGCCATATGGGTTCCAATATTGGGATGATAAGCAGCATATACTGCTAAAATCATTGCGAAAGTTACTTGTAAAACAACCTTTTGATAAGCTTTAAGACCTAAATTTCTCTTTAAGATAATTTTTATGAAGTCATCAATAAATCCAATAAAGCCAAAAGCTAGGGTACCTAATAAAGCTACAGTTACTTCCCATCTATTTGCCAAGAACAACAGACAAGTTGCTGTAATAGATAGTATAATCATGAGCCCCCCCATAGTTGGAGTACCTGATTTCACCATATGACTTTGTGGTCCTTCTTCTCTAATAGTCTGCCCAAATTTTAATTTTTTTAAGAAGGGAATAAAATAAGGGCCAATAATGAGCATTATGACAAATGATATTATCGTTGCAAGTAAAACTAAATACATTTAAAACGAACTCCTCTCAAGTGTTTCGAGTATCTCCTCCATGAACATTCCTCTAGAACCTTTTAGCAGGAGTACATCTTCTGATTTTATGTTTTTTTGAAGAAATTGTGCAGCTTGGGCTTTATTTTCAAAATAATAGACAAAGTCTGGATCCATTCCATTTTTTAAAGCACCATTGTAATAATCTTTGGCTAAACAACCAACGGCTACCAAATAATCAACTTTATTCGACTTCGCAATAAAAGAACCTATTTCTAGATGATATGTACGAGACTCCTCACCAATTTCAAACATATCTCCTATGACAGCAAAAGCTCTTCCTTTATCTTCTTTAAAATCCATTAAAACACCTAAAGCCGCTTTCATCGCATCCGGATTTGCATTATAAGTGTCGTTTATAATCTTAACGCCCTTTATATTTCTAATGTCCATTCTATTATTACTTGGAAAGTACTCCATTAGGCCCTTTTGGATCTCATCAAAGGTTAAGTTAAAATGAAGACCTAAATAAATGCCAAATAAGCAATTATATACATTGTGTATTCCAGGAAACTTAAACTGAATTTTTTTGCATTCTCCATTATAACATACTGTAAACTCTAATCCTGAAGAATTTGACTTAATATCATGTGCGAAAAGAGGAAAATCTTTCTTATTTAACCCGATTTGCACCACATTAAATTGTTCCCCTTTTACTGTAGACAAGTAAGGATCATCACCATTTACAATGGCCATTTGATCTTTTGTAAGAGTCTCAAAAATTTCGCATTTTGCTTTAAAAATATTTTCTTGGCTTTTTAAATTTTCCATATGAGTTACACCAATATTGGTTATAATAGATATATCTGGATAAGCCATATGAACCAAATGACTAATTTCCCCTAAATGATCCATTCCCATTTCTACTACAGCTATTTCTGTGTCTTCTTCTATACCAAAAATGGTAAGGGGCACACCCAAATCGTTGTTTTGATTTCCCATTGTTCGATGGACTTTATACTTCTGTCTCAATACAGAGTATATAATGTCTTTTGTAGTAGTTTTGCCGCTGCTTCCCGTAAGAGCTATTATTGGAATTTCTAATTTTTTTCTATAATACCTAGTCAATGCTTGCAAGGCAGCATAATTGTCTTCTACTAAGATTAGCACTGCGTCTTCTACTGGTTCTACTTCTTTTTCTACGAGAACTGCTACTGCCCCTCTTTTTATAGCATCTAAAATATAATCGTGTCCGTCCACTCGGCTTCCCTTAATGGCTACAAAAAGCGCTCCTTCTTTTGCTTCCCTACTATTGATACAAACACTCTTTACTTTTGTGGGCTTTTGATTATAAAGGACCTTCCCTCCCGTCACTTGTGCAATTTCTTCTGTATTTATTGGTCTCATTCTTCTAGTAGCTCCTTTACAATGTTTTTTTCATTAAATTCGATTACTCTATCTTTTAATATCTGATAGGTTTCATGACCTTTTCCTGCGAGTAAAATTATGTCCTTTTCCTTTGCCATAGTAAGGGCAAACTTAATCGCTTCTCTTCGATCCGTTATAGCTATATAAGGGCACTGCGTTTCTTTTACACCGTCTAAGATATCTTCAATAATTTTATCTGGATCTTCTGATCGCGGATTATCTGAAGTTACAATACAGTAATCACTCAAATCTCCTGCGATCTTACCCATAATAGGCCGCTTCGTTTTATCTCTGTCACCACCACAGCCAAATAAAGTAATGAGTCTACCCTCTACGGTTTCTTTTAAAGAACAAATAATATTCTGCAAACCATCAGGGCTATGTGCAAAATCGATAATCACTTGATAGGGAGTATCTACCCTTATCCTTTCAATTCTACCTGGCACTGTTGGCATGTTTTTTAGAGCTTTTGCAATGGTCTTTAATGGGACTTCTTCGCAAATGGCAATGGCTATAGCTGCAAGTACATTGTAAAGTGTAAACTTTCCTGGTATTGGACAATGAATTCTTTGTCTTAAATCGCGAAAACGAAGGGTAAAATCTACACCATCCATTGAGTATACCATATCGACTGCATGTAAATCTGCAGATTTTCCTAGTCCATAAGTTACCACTTTCTTGTTATTTGCCTGTAGGGTTCGGCTTAAGATTCGCCCATAAGAATCATCAATGTTTATGATATTGTAACCTGAAGTCATATAGAATAATTTTTGTTTTTGTTGGAAGTACTTTTCCATAGTGACATGAAAATCTAGATGATCTTGTGTTAGATTTGTAAACACGCCATGAGAAAATTCAATACCTGTTACACGATTTAGTTGAAGCGCGTGGGAAGATACTTCCATAATGGCGTACTCCATATTTTTTTCTACCATAACACTTAAGATTTCCTGCAGTTCAATAGACTCAGGAGTGGTATTTTTTAATTCTCTTTTTTCATCATCAATAAAACTTCCTATGGTTCCTATGATTCCTATCTTTTTTCCACTACATTCTAATATATTTTGTGCCATCATACTTGTGCTAGTCTTTCCGTTGGTTCCTGTTATGCCAATCACCTTTAACTTAGAAGATGGATTCTTATAAAAATTATTCGCTATTTGTGACAAGCCCATTCTCGTATTCGGTATTTTTATATAAGTAATTTCATTAAAAATTTTTTTTGGTTCTTGCTCTAAGATAATTACCTTAGCGCCTTTTGAAATGGCAGTTGAAATATAATTGTGTCCATCTACTTTATAACCAGGAATGGCTATAAAAGCACTTTTTTGAATGACTGCATTCGAATCACAAACAACTTTTTCCACATCTACATTTAAATTGCCACTTACCAACTCGTAATCTAGACTCTCTAAAAGCTTCTTTAAAATCATAATCCAACCCCCTAATGATAAGTATTAATATAGAAATTATCCTTTTTATCATTAGTATTAGGGTATTCCTTTTGGGTCAAGATCCTTCGCTGGTGCTCAGGATGACAAAACAGGAGCATGTCAAGATCCAATCCTGTATTCTAGACTTAAGCAGGAACTAGAGTTAAAAATAAAACTTTCCTATTTACAAGGAAAGCCTTGACAGAGTCAAGGCTTTTTATCATTCTAAAGGTTTAAACTCTACTACAATTTCTGAGCCCTTTTGAACTTGTTCTCCAGCCAGTGGAGATTGTTGAGTTGACACTCCACCAGCTCCTGTTATGGCAAGTTTTAACCCAACTCGACTTAGTGTTTCGTTTGCCTGTTGCACAGTCATATCCATGACATTTGGCACAGTGACTACTTCTTCTTTCTCTTGTGTAATCTCTTCTCCTAAAGTCAATTTGATAACAGTATCTTCTTTAATGAGCTCACCTGGCATAGGATCTTGATTTACAATATAGCCAGATTGAATCTCTCCAGCTATTTCATATTTCAATTTTAGATAATTTAAAACCTCTTTTGCTAAATCTAATTCTTGATTTCTCAAATCTGGCACGATACTGCTATCTTCTAAACTCTCACCTTTACCTCCTGGTACATTTAGATAATCTAGAGTATTGTTCATAAATTCAATGGCGTGAGGTGCGGCTGTATTGCTTCCGTATACACCATAACCCTTTGGTTCATCAACGATATAGAGTACAGCAATCTTTGGATCATCTACTGGAGCATATCCAAAGAAAGATGTAATATACAATCCACTAGCGTAAGCACCATTAATGATCTTTTGTGCCGTTCCTGTTTTGCCACCTATCTTATAGGCAGACATACTAGATAAATTTTCTGAATTAGATACTACTAGCTTTAGAATATCTTGAACGATATTGGCAGTATCTTCAGATACTACTTGTCGAATTTGTTCTGGTTTGTATTCTTTTATAATTTCGTTATTGTCACTTGAAAGTATGTACTTAACAATATTAGGCTGCATATACTTGCCGTCATTAGTAACAGCAGATAATGCACTAATGAGCTGGATAGGTGTAACAGAAATACCTTGCCCGTAAGATTTAGGCACATAATTAATGAGCTTATCGTTGTTATTTGGCACGATTCCTGCCTGTTCTCCATCTAATTGTATTCCCGTCTGGTCTCCAAAGCCAAAATTGTATATGTATCTATAAAAAGTTACTGGTTCCATGCGCATGACGGTCTCTACAAGGACTGGATTGCAAGAGTTGGCAACGGCTTCTACAAAAGTTTGTGAACCATGACTTCGTGGGAAGATATGACATTTTATTTGTTGGCCGTCTATTATAATATAACCTTTATCAAAGAAACTAGTTTGAGCAGTTACTGCACCTTCTTCTAGAGCTGCTGCAGCCGTAATTGGTTTAAAGGTAGATCCTGGTTCGTAGTTAAAAGTAACAGCTGGATTCTTCCACATTTCCAGTTGCTTTTTTCCTAAATCCATCCCCTCTAACTCTGTAGACATTTTGCTTTCAAAGAGTTTAGAAACGGTTCTTGGATCATTTAAATTGTAATCTGGTTTACTGCTCATTGCTAGTATTTCACCAGTACTGGGATCCATTGCAATGGCGATAACTCGTTTTGAGTCAAATTCGTCCATAGTCTTTTCTAATTGAGATTCTAGAAAGTGCTGAATGATGCTGTCTATCGTTAGGACTACATTATCCCCCTCATCTGGTTTAATTCGAACTTGATAACCAGATGCTACCTTTTGGCTTAAGCCATCTTTTTCGTATACTAGTACTCCATCTTCACCGCTTAATACATTATTGAATACACTCTCTATCCCGTAAAGCCCCTGATGATCTGTACCTGTAAATCCTAATACATAAGAGGCAAAATTGCCGTTAGTATAATATCTCTTTTTATCTTCTGAAATCTCGACACCCTTAAACTTTTTATTTCGAATATCAAAGGCAATGTCGTTATCTACTTTTCTTTCGATTAAAGATATCCATTGGCTTTTATCCGTAATTTTTTTGTATAGTTTTTCCCGATCTAATTCAAGTACTTCGCTTAAATAGTCAGCTATCTCTTCTGGTTTTTTTACATCTTTAGGTCTAACATAAATAGCACTAGCAGAAGCATCTTTTGCGAGTATATTCATATTTCTATCGTATATATCTCCTCTCGTTGCCGTAAGAGGAATTTCTCCCATCAACTGATCAATTTGTTCATCCGTAAGATTGATGGAATCAAAAGCCTGAATAGATGTTAATCTAATGGCTAAAACAAGAAATAATGCAGCAAAAACAAAAAAGGCAAAAATAAGCCTTTTTCTTCTTCTCAAATGATATATGGACAAGTCATCCCCTCCAATTAGTCAATGAGTCTCGTGAACCACGATCCTTCAGCTCGGGCTTCTTGTATTGAATGTTCTTCCTCAGCAGCGTCTGCGCTTAAGCTTGAGTCTTCTACTGCTAAATATGTATATTGTTCAGGAGTAGGCTCTACCATTCCCAGTTCTTCTTTTGCAGTCTTTTCAATTGCATCTAAATCAAAGCTTGAAAGCAAGGAACCTTCTTTGCTGTCGTTAAGCATTTGAACTTCTTTTAGTTCTCCTTCTAAACTAATAATTTCATTGTTTAGGGTATTGATTCTAGCATGCTGTCCTAGGAGCATGGTACAGAGTATAAAAGATAGACCAACTATAAAAAGATAACCTAATTTAGAAACAGGCTTCATAGTCTTTTTTCTTGGTTTTTTCTTTTCGTATTTATCTCTTATTTTTGCTACTGTAATGTCTGAATCTTCCTCTAAATACACATTATATTTTCTTTTCTCTGATATTACCATCATATTTCACTCCTATACAAATTATACTATATTTTTTTTGCAATTCTCAGCTTTGCGCTTCTTGAACGGGGGTTATTTATCAATTCTTCTTCCGAAGGATAAATTGGCTTTCTCGTAATAATTTCTACAATAGGTTCATTTCCGCAGATACATTGGGGGAAATCAGGAGGACATGTACAAGGATTTGTCAATTCTTTGTAAGTCTGTTTTACAATCCGGTCTTCTAAAGAATGAAAGGTAATGATGCAAATTCTACCATTTGGATTTAATACAGAAACAGAATCCTTTATTGCGTCCCTTAAAATTTCAAGTTCTCTATTGACTTCAATGCGTATGGCTTGAAAAGTCCTCTTTGCAGGATGAGGGCCTTCCCTTCTCGCCTTAGCAGGTATCGATTTTTTTATAATGTCCACTAATTGGCCAGTAGTCTCAATTGGCGATAATTCTCTACTTTTAATGATTTCTCTAGCTATCCTAGAAGCAAATTTTTCTTCCCCATAGGATTTGATGATTCGAAAAAGTTCTCTCTCGTCGTATTCATTGACTAATTCATAAGCAGAAAAAGGACTTCTCTTATCCATTCTCATATCTAATGGGGCATCTTGATTATAGGAAAACCCTCTGTCTCCATCGTCTAATTGAAAAGAGGATACGCCTAAATCCATCAAAATACCATCGACTTTTTCAATGCTTAGTGTCTTTAAGACCTCTTTGATGTTTTGAAAATTATCTCTGACAAGATTTTTCTTGCAAGATAAGTTTTCTAAACGTAGATTCGCTTTTTTTAAAGCGTAATCATCTTGATCAATTCCAATAAGGGTTCCATTAGGGCCTAATTTTTTACCAATTTCTTTGCTATGCCCTGCTCCGCCTAAAGTACAATCTACGTAAATTCCATTTTTTTTAATTTCTAATCCTTGTATACATTCTTCTAATAAGACCGAAGTATGTGTTAATTCCATCTTTCCACCTCTTTTAAATGCCTAACATGCTCATCTTCTCTGCTATGGCATCGTAACTTAAGTCGTCGTCTTCATTGTAGTCTTCCCAATTTTCTTTACTCCATATTTCTAATCTACTGGAAACACCAATAATATACGTTTCCTTAGAAACGCCTGCATAATTTCGCAAATTAGAAGGTACCATTATTCTTCCCTGCTTATCTAATTCGCATTCAGCAGCTCCAGCAAAGAAAAAACGAGTAAATGCTCTTGCGTCTTTACTTGAGATGGGTAGGGTTTTTAATTTTTCTTCAAATGTGGACCATTCATCACGTGGAAAAATGAATAAACACTTGTCCATACCTTTTGTGAGAATAAAGCTTTCACCTAATGCTTCTCTAAACTTTGAGGGCATAGTAAGTCTGCCTTTATCGTCGATATTATGTTGATACTCTCCAATAAACACACACTTCACCCCATTTTCTCCCCACATTTAACCACATTATACCACCCCTACCCACTTTAAACAAGATTCAATCTGTTTGAAAAATAAAAAAAAAGAAGACTTTTTAAATAGTCTTCTTTTTGCGACAAAATACGACATGCAATTCCCCTGTTTTATTCATGTCTTTTTCTATTCTATTTTACATCTTCTTAGTACCTTTTCTTAATCTGGCTAGAAGCAAGGCTCCAATAATGATTGCCCCAATACTCACTAACTGTGCTGTACGCAGTCCCATAAAATACAAGCTATCTGTGCGAAGTCCCTCAATAAAGAACCTTCCTATCGAATAGGCAATGGCATATAGAGCTATAAGCTCTCCTTCAGATTTTTTATATTTTCTCTCATAGATTAAGAGTAATCCTAAGACGAGCAAATTCCATATGGATTCATAAAAGAAAGTAGGATGAACCTGTATAAGCCCTTTTACGGGGTCATTTACCGTAATAGCCCATGGAAGGGAAGTCTCTCTCCCATATGCTTCTTGATTAAAATAATTGCCCCACCTACCGATAGCTTGCCCTAATGGAAAAGCCGGCGCTACTACATCTAATGCCGTAAGAAAGTCTATTTTCTTGTGTTTACACACAATATATCCACTTAAAATGCCACCTATTATACCACCATGTATACCCAAACCACCGTGCCATATGGCTATGATTTCACTAGGCACTTTTAAATAATAGTCTAAACTAAAAAGCACATACCATATTCTAGCACCAAGAATTGCACAAGGAATCGCCACAATAAGGACATCGAGCAAATCATCTCCAATTATGTTTTTCTTTTTTCCACGCCTTAGAGCTATAGATACTCCTAAGAGCATGGCCAAAGATATTAAAACACCATACCAACGAATAGAATATCCAAAAATTTCAAAAGCTATAGGATCTGGCATAGGACACCTCCTCTTTTATTTTGTAGTTTGATTTTTTCGTACTTTTTTATTTTACATTAGAAATGTTATGGTGTAAAGTTTTGAAAAGGCAGAAAGCGGAATGCAGATAGCGGAACTCTTTATATAATTACATAAAACCGTCTCTACTAAACTACCGTAGTCATTCTAAGAAGCAAAGCGACGAAGGATCTCACAATTTAGGGATTAAGGTGTACGTTTGTATAGAAGTATATTCTCTAATATAAGATTGGTGAGATCCTTCGATTTTGCTCAGGATGACTGACAGAAGTTAGGAGAAAAAGCAGGACTTTCCCACTTAATAAAAAATGCCACCAACGGTGGCGTAGTGCTGGTGGTTGGTAGCTTATTTTACTATCTTTACTTGGTCTCCATTTTTTAAGCCTGCTGCGTTTGCTTCTTCCATGTCTAGGTGCATATCTAGTGCATAGTCTGCTCCTACTCTTACTAGTACATTGTTAAATTGTAGGCTTCTTTCGCCTTCTGTAACTACGCTAACAAGATCTTTATCTTTTACGCCGAAGTCTTCTCCATCTTGAAGGCTCATATGAATATGTCTTGCAGCAACGATTATACCTTCGCTGATTTCTACTTCACCTTTTGGTCCAATGATTTTAGCTCCTGCAGAACCTGCAATATCACCAGAGTTTCGAATAGGTGCTTTTACTCCTAATGCAAAAGTATCACCTAATGCAACTTCAATTTGAGTTTCGTTTCGTACAGGTCCTAATATACGAATGCCTTTAATTGTGCCTTTAGGTCCTTGAACATCAACTTTTTCTTCACAAGCGAATTGTCCTGGTTGAGATAAATCCTTCATAGGTGTTAGCTTGTGACCTTCTCCAAATAGTATTTCTAAATGTTCTTGAGATAAATGAATATGTTTGTTTGATACTCCTACGTTTACTAGTTCTTTCATTTTTTCCTCCTAATAAAATAAAAAATTAGCCTAAAGTAGCATACGTATTTATAAACGCATGCTAAACTTTATGTATTATTTAATTGTAGCATATGGGTATTCTCTTTACAAAAAAATACATAAAAAAACACCTTAGTATTCATGTAAGAACAAGTAATTTATACTTTGGAATATCACCTTTTGATTTTTTAACATAAAGATTTTTTACACTGATAAAAATTAAAATTGAGCAAAATGGTAATTTTCTAATCTTAATTTATCTGCAACCATAGCAATGAATTCACTGTTTGTCGGTTTCCCTTTGTGATTATCGATCGTATATCCAAATATACTATCAATGGTCTCTACCCTACCTCTTGACCATGCCACTTCAATTGCATGGCGAATGGCTCTTTCTACTCTACTTGCTGTAGTATTGTGTTTATGGGCGATAGATGGATACAATTCCTTAGTAACTGCTGTTAAAAAATCTAAATCATCGATGACCATTTGTATTGCTTCTCTTAAATACATATAACCTTTAATATGAGCAGGAACCCCAATTTCATGTAGTATAGTCGTAATTTCATATTGAAAATTTTTCTTTACCCCTTTTTCATTGACAAATTCTTTTCGAACCTCATTGTCAAATTCAAAAGTATTGTCTACTAATTGGCGCATTCGATTGACTAAAGAATCTAATTCAAATGGTTTTACAATATAATAATCTGCTCCTAAGGCCATAGCTCTCTTTGTAATCTTATCTTGTCCTACAGCGGATAGCATGATAATCTTGGGTTCATAAGGTAAAAATCCATTATTGATTTTTTCTAGTACACCTAATCCATCTAATTCAGGCATAATTACATCTAATATAATAATATCTGGCTTTTCATTTTTCGCTATCTCTAATAATTCATTTCCATTATAAGCTTTTCCAACTACTTCAAAGGTGCCTTCTTTATCAATATAATCTCCCACTAAATTATTAAAATCTTTATTGTCATCTGCAATGACTACTGTATGTAGTTTCACTCAAATGTCCCCCTTTTTGATAATAAATTAATTTCCCCACTATTTTCTTTCATTATATAATATATTTCTCTGTTTACCAGCTTTTTCCTATGAAAAACGTCAGATTTTACATTTCTTATCTTTTTTTCACTTATTCGACAACAACTAATCCAGCTTCATCGAGCATCCATTCAATAAAGATTCCATATCCTTTTGTAGGATCATTTACGAAGACATGAGTTATTGCTCCTACAATCTTTTCGTCTTGTATAATAGGACTTCCACTCATACCTTGTATAATTCCACCGGTTTCTTTGAGAAGCCTTTCATCTGTTACTCTAACTACCATACCTTTGCCATCTTTTTGAGTTTGTTTATTCACTTCTTCAATATACACATCAAAAGATTCTACTTTATCTTCAAGAGTTGTTAATATCTTTGCTGGTCCTACTTTCACTTCATTTTGAAGGGCTATCTCTAATGGCTTACTATACTGTTCATTTTTAAGATTTTCTGTCAGTTTACCAAAGATACCGTTTTCGGTATTTTTCGATAAGTGCCCTAGGGTTTTATCTTCATTATAAAAAATCCCTCTAATCTCGCCAGGAGTTCCAGATTTTCCTGGTAAAATAGATAGAACTTTAGACGATACTATCGAACCATCTTTTACTGGTATAGTAATATTTGTCGTTATATCCGTTATAGGATGACCTAAAGCGCCAAATTTATTGGTTACACCTTCAAAAAACGTCATCGTACCAATCCCTGCCGTATTATCTCTTACCCATAAGCCAAGCCGATATTGATTGTCTGATTTACATTTTACGGGTGAGATTTCGAGACTCTTTTTTTCTTTATTTCTCAAAATCTCTACTTTTACTGTTTCTTTATCTAAATTATTGATTTGTTGGATTACTTCTTCTGCAGTATTGACATTTTTGTTATTAACCTTATACAGTATGTCTCCAAGCATTAAACCTGCTTCGTCACCTGGATTATACATTCCTCCATCTGCCCCTTCTAACTCTTGTAACCCAACGATTACTACACCCTCTGTTTCAAGCTTTACTCCTACTAATTGTCCACCTGGGTATAATTTGAGATCTGGTAAAACTTTAACTTGTACACTTGTTGGTAAAATTCCAAAAATCTTTAATTTTAAATCGACGATACCTGCCTCGTCGCTTTTAACCGTAACAGGCTCATCTAATTTTACATCGTATTCTGTAGCAATATTTCCATTTACTTGTAATATTTCGTTATTTTCACTGGTTATGTTCACTGTTACCGGCAAGCCATATTCAATAACACTGTCTTTGCCTTTTAATAAGTACAACTCACGTGGTACAAAATAACTACATACTACAAGAGATAAAACACCAAATACGAGGGTAACACAAATAAAAAAAAGACTTATTCTCTTTCGGCTTAATTTCTCTCTCACGAAAGAACCTCACCTCCTTTTAGAGTATAAGTCTATTTTCTCCTTGACCATGTTTACTATTCTGTTTTGAAGCAGGTAAGTATTTGTACCTTCATTTATTTTTACCATTCATAGATAACATTTCCTTTGCATGTTCAATGCTTTTTTGAGTCACTTCCGCACCACTAGTCATTTTGGCAAGTTCTACACAGCGTTGTTCAAAATTTAATTTGCTAAAAATGGTATACGTATACTCTCCTTTACTTTCCTTTTTTACATTATAATGGGCATCTGCCATAGAAGCAATTTGTGGCAAGTGAGAAATACAGATTACTTGAGTGGATTTAGAAATGCCATCCATTTTTTGAGCTACTACTTGAGCACTTCTGCCACTAATACCCGTATCGATTTCATCAAAAATCAACGTATCTATAGGATCTGTTAGATTGATTACGCTTTTAACGGCTAAAATCACTCGAGATAATTCTCCGCCTGAGGCAGTTTTTATCAGAGGTTTAAAGTCTTCCCCAACATTGCTTTTTATATAAAATTCAATATCGTCAATTCCTGTTGTATGAAACTTGTCCCTATCTATTCTTTGTTGAACTTTAAATATTGCCTTGTCCATAGCTAATTCTTTAATCTCCGCAGTAATCTTTTTTTCAAAAATTTGAGCATATTTTTTTCGTATGGACGAAATTTCTTTAGCGACCTTTAAGTATTCTTCTTTTGCTCGTTTCAAATCTTCTTCTATTTTTTCTAATATATATTCTCTATTTTCTATTATATTTAGTCTTTCCCTTAAATACTCTTTATATTTTAAAATATCTCTTATCTCAGGTCCGTATTTTTTCTTTAATTGATCCATTTTTATTATTTTTTGATTTAAATTTTCTAATTCAAATTGATCAAAATGAATTTGATCCTTATATTCTCTTATGGAAAAAGAGGTATCTTCTATTAACAGTCGAGCATCCTTTAATTGTTGCACATCTGTCTCTATCTTTGGGTCTATCCTTTGTATTTTTTCTACGAAATCAATGATAACAGACAATTGATTGTATATGGATTCTTCATTTAAATACAGCATTTCATGAGCTTGATTGCTGTAATTATAAATCATTTCCCCATTGCTCAACAATTTATACTCACTTTCTAAAATCTCATCTTCTCCTTCTTTTAATTGAAAGTCTGAAAGCTCTTTTGACTGAAAATCCAAGAGATCTTTTTCTCTTTCCATTTGCATTTCTTCTTTGATAATGCGCTCTCTTTTTTTCATTAAATTGTTATATGAGGATAGCTTACTCTTTAATATATCTATTTTTTCCTTTACTTCACTACCAATGTATTCATCTAGTATTTTTATATGTTTTCCTTTATCTAAAAGAGATTGATGCTCCCTTTGACTATGTATATCTACTAACAAAGATCCTACTGTGCGAAGGTCATTTACATTAACTAATAAGCCATTAATCCTAGCTATGCTTTTACCACTCTTAGTAACTTCCCTAGTTAGTATGATATTATTCACATCTTCTATTCCCAAATTGTGAAGAAAATCCAAAAGATCTCCTCGAGGATTCTCTATAAAAAAAAGGGCTTGGGAAGTCATCTTATCTTTTCCTTTTCGAATAATATCCTTACTAGCTCTATTCCCAAGGCACATAGTAAGTGCATCTAAGATAATCGACTTTCCAACTCCAGTCTCACCAGTTATGACATTAAATCCATTTATAAACTGAATATTCAAATGTTCAATAAGGGCAAAATTTCTAACATTTAGCTCAAGTAACATATATAAAACCTCCAAGCAATTCGCGTAAGCGAATTGCAGTTATAAGTTGTACGTTCTAAGTTGTAAGAAATGAAGTCACCAATGGTGACCTATTGGTTTTACTTAGAACTTATGGCTTAGAACTTAAAACGGACCCTAGAGCAATGCCCCCAGGCTACGCTCTTATCGCATCATCTTTCGAAATCTTGTGACCAAATTAGCTACTTTGTCTTCGCTGCGGGCTAAAGCAAATATGGTGTCATCGCCAGCTATACAGCCCACTACATCTGGTAACGCCATAGCGTCTATAGCAGCTGTTGCGCCCATAGCCGTTCCTGATAAGGTTTTGAGCACAATCATATTTCCACTATAATCTATGCTGATTACCGCTTCTCTAAAGACATTGACAATTCGTTCATTGACTTCATTACCTTCTGAGTTCGTATCTCTAAATGGAGCATAGTGATATTTGCCTTCCTCGTTAAGTACCTTAATAATTTTTAGTTCCTTAATATCCCTAGAAATAGTCGCTTGTGTTACATTGAAACCGCTTTCTTTCAACCTACGCGCTAACTCCTCTTGGGTTTCTATTGGGTCATTTTCTATAATTTCAAGAAGCTTTGATTGTCTACTGATTTTCAAAAAATCTCCCTCTCCCTATTTTTTCTCAGAAAGCTTATATCGCAATACTTCAAAAAAGTTGTTTTCATTGAATTTTATTAAGTGTGCTTCTGAAGAAGACCTTCGAATGGTCACCCTTTTATTACTCTCTAAATTGATGAAAATCTGACCATCTATTGTAGCCACACTGTGTTCATCCCCTTTACCCACTACCATTACATCTATTTGTTTTGAGCCATTGAGTATAATGCTCCTGTTATTGTGTAAAGAATGGGGGCATATAGGCGTTAGGACCATAACATTGCACTCTGGTTCTACTATAGGTCCTCCTGCTGCTAAAGAGTAGGCTGTAGAGCCTGTTGGTGTAGATATGATTAAACCATCAGCTCTATAAGCTTCTACTAGTTGTTCGTTAATATAAGTATTCATGGTAATGAGCCTAGAATCAGACCCTCGACTTATAACGATATCATTTAGAGCAAGACAGCACTCACTTCCATTATTTAGATCTACTTCTAACATCATTCGTTTTTCAATGGTATATTCTTTTTTTATCAGACGATCCAATGTAATGTCAATATCTTTTTCTTCTACCTCTGTTAAAAACCCAATTTTTCCAAAGTTAATGCCTATAATGGGAATATGTCTATGTGAGCTTTTTCGAACGGCTGCCAACATAGTACCGTCGCCGCCTAATACGATAATGCACTGAGTCTTATCAAAGAGAAACTCTTCATCTATTATTGCCTTCTTATTTTTTAATTTGTCATTAATCTCTTGGGTTGTGTAAGTATGAACGCCCATACTGTATAATTGATCTATAATATAATTACCATAATAATAGCTATCTTCTTTCATTGTATTTAAATAAATACCTATGTCCTTCATTTTCTACGCTCCTAGCTTATCTATCTAATCCAAATTTTCATGTGAAGAGGATACAATTCGTTCAATTAGCTCATAGTAGTCTATCTTTTCCATCGTTTCTATATTTTCTTTTCTTATGTGACAAATGTATTCAATATTTCCCTTTGTGCCTTTTACAGGAGAAAAATCTAAACCTAATATGGAAAAGCCTTTTTTTTGCAATTCTTCTATAATATCTAGGAGAACTTTTTTATGAACTTCTCTATCTCTTACGATTCCATTTTTTCCTACAAATTCTTTTCCGGCCTCAAATTGTGGCTTAATTAATACAATGCCTTCTCCTAACTCTTTTAAAAACAAACGTACATTATCTAATAATTTTGTAATAGAAATAAAAGATACATCCATAGTCACTCGATCTACTTCTTCTCCAATTTCATCAAAAGTCATATGTCTAAAGTTCTTTCTTTCCATAGAAATTACCCTTGAATCTTGCCTTAGTCTATAGTCTAATTGACCATATCCTACATCGATAGCGTAGACTTTTACTGCCCCATTTTGAAGCATACAATCCGTAAATCCACCAGTAGAAGCGCCAATATC
>ENA-UOOM01000873-UOOM01000873.1-fermentation-metagenome-genome-assembly--contig:-NODE-873-length-31905-cov-5.179812_pt1 | contig 31905 bp, 31 predicted proteins | sample MGYA00245781_ERZ724031 | MGnify/ENA primary metagenome ERZ724031 (study PRJEB28704, sample SAMN03018317) | fermentation metagenome | biome: anthropogenic terrestrial biome; feature: soil; material... | reverse complement strand
TATATAATAAGAGCAGTGATAAGATACATACCTTACATATGTAGGAGGTGAATTTAAATGGCTTATACAATTAGTGAAGATTGCATCTCTTGTGGTTCTTGTGAATCAGAATGTCCAGTAGAAGCAATTAGTCAAGGAGAGTCTATATACGAAGTTAACGCTGACCTTTGCACAGATTGTGGTTCATGCGCTGATGTATGTCCTGTAGACGCGGCTCAAGCAGAATAATAGAATAAAACAATAAAGGCGACCTCATAGAGGTCGCTTTTTATTACTTGTTGATGTTTTTGTGGATAAAATAAGACTTATTCACCATGAAACGACAAATCGATATAAAAGTTATCCACAAATTTTGCACAAAAGTGCATCAAATGTGGATTAATCACAATATTTAGTGGCGTTCGTTTGTTCTACACTAAATACAAAGAATAGAATGTAATTAAATGGAAGGGTATAGAGAATATTGTGGAAAACTTCGTGAGAAATGAACAAGAGAGAGTGGATAACTTACACATTAAGGGTTATCAAATAATACAGAATATAGATCATTTTAGATATGGTACAGATGCTGTACTTCTTAGTTGGTATGTAGCTTGTAAAGTATATAGTAAAAGCCATATTATAGATATTGGTACTGGGACTGGAATAGTACCTATTCTCTTAGCTGCAAATAATGTGGGAGAGTCTATAGATACTCTAGAGATTCAGGATTATTATGCTGATTTAGCAAGAAGAAATATAAAATTAAATAAATTAGATCATAAAATTAATGTATTTCATGGTGATATGAGATTTTTGCCAGAAGAAATTATAAGAAATAAGTACGATGCAGTCATATCCAATCCTCCCTATATGAGAGAAAGCATTCACAATTCAAACAAAGCTTTAGCCATTGCCAGGCATGAAATTACCTGGTCTATGGAAGAGTTTATGAAATCAGCTAGTAGGATTATGAAAGATAAAGGAAAGTGCATCCTTATTCATAGGGCAGATCGAATTGTAGATATTTTTTATCATATGAGGCTAAATCACATTGAGCCTAAGAGTATGCGCCTTATCTATCCTAAAAGGGGGAAAAATGCTAATTTAGTTTTAGTTGAAGGAGCAAAAAACGGGAAACCCCAATTAACTGTAGAAGAGTCTCTTATTATATATGGAGAGGATGGTAAGTATACGGATGAGTTGTTGAGAATATATTATGGGTGAATTTAAGGTGGCCAGGTGGTCAGCAAAACCAAACTCGCCTTTAGGCGAGATAAAGTAGGGAACGACGCCCTGGCCGTTCCGTTTTACTACCCTGTCATTCTGAGCGTTAGCGAAGGATTTTTGACCCCATAGTAGCGCAAAACTCTGATGGCTGGTTGCTGGATGCTAATGCGCCATAGTCGCCTTTATTTGTGTCTTTTTTCTAATTCTCCAAAGATATCCTCTAAAGATACTCTTTGATTTACTAAAAGGACTAATAGGTGATAAATTAAGTCTGAAGCTTCGTAGATTAACTCTTCTTTAGAATTGTTCTTAGCAGCAATAATTGTCTCTGCATTCTCTTCTCCTACTTTTTTTAGGATCTTGTCAATGCCTTTATCAAAAAGGTAATTTGTATACGAACCTTCCACAGGGTTTGATCTTCGATCTTCTATAGTCTTGTATAATTGCTTTAGTATTGCAGCACTTTCTGTCTTTTCGCCCTCTACAATGGTGTTAAAAAAGCATGAATTATTGCCCGTATGACAACTTGGTCCTTCAGGTATTACTTTAACTAAGAGTGTATCGCCATCGCAGTCGTAGGAAATGCTCCTTACATCCTGAAAATTTCCTGAGGTTTCCCCTTTATTCCAGAGGTTTTGTCTGCTTCTGCTGTAAAACCACGTTTTATTCGTTTCCATGGTCTTCTTCAAAGATTCTTCGTTCATGTATGCCATCATTAGTACTTCATTTGTGTTTACGTCTTGGATGATTGCAGGGATTAATCCCTTTTCATCGTATTTTATATTGGATAAATCCATTATTTATTACATCTCCTAACGGGTATATTTTTACTGTGTAAGTACTCTTTTAAATCTGGTATAGGTATTTCTTTATAGTGAAATACAGAGGCAGCTAGTGCAGCATCTGCACCACATTCTAGTACTTCTTGAAAGTGAACTTTATTTCCTGCTCCACCAGAGGCGATAATAGGGATATTTAGGAGTTGAGATAATTTTTGATTTAGTTCAAGGTCATACCCCTGTTTTACTCCGTCTGCGTCAATAGAGTTAATGCAAATTTCCCCTGCCCCTAAAAGCTCACCTTGTTTCGCCCATTCAATAGCATCAATTTCAGTATTTTCTCGCCCCCCTTTTACGTATACATCCCAAGAGCCTTTATCATTTCTCTTAGCGTCAATGGAGAGGACTACGCATTGACTTCCAAATTTTAAAGCAGCTTCTTTAATAAGGTCAGGGTTTTTTACTGCAGCAGAGTTCACAGACACCTTATCTGCTCCTGCTAAGAGCACTTTTCTAAAGTCCTCTACCTTCCGTATGCCACCACCTATTGTAAAGGGGATATTGATGTTTTCTGCTACCTTTTCTACAATATTTATAAAAATATCTCTATCTTCATTAGAGGCTGTAATATCATAAAAGACCAGCTCATCTGCACATTGGTCTGAATAATATTTGCCTAATTCAACAGGATCCGCTACATCTTGAATGTCCTTAAACTTCTTTCCCTTGACGACTCTACCGTGATCTACATCTAAACAGGGAATGATTCTTTTGGTTAACATGGTTTATATCTCCTTATTTATAAAGTAGTGAAGTGTTGTATTTAATTATGCGTTATCAGTTATGAGGTGGTCAGCTGGTCGGGTGGTCAGGTGGTCAGCAAAAGCCAACTCACCTTCGGTGAGAAAAAGCTTAAGCTCCGTCAGGAGTCATCCTGGAGCGAAGCGAAGGATCTCACTATACAAACTACACGCCACATAAAATCTATAAAGCAAAAAACTAAATACGAAAAGTTCCGCTTTCCGCTTTAAAGCTTTTTCCCGTCCAACCGTCCAACGAACCAACTGATCAACCCATCAGCAATTATCTAGTCACCTCATAGCTTTTACTTAGAACTTACAACGTAGAACCTAGAACTGCATTGATTTCCTCCATAGTAAGTGTCTCCTCATACAAAGCTTTTCCCGTAATGGCTCCATACAAATCTAAGTTTATAAGATCTTTTATATTCTGAATATTAGCGACTCCACCAGAAGCGATAAAGTCTGCATCTATTGTCTCGTTTAACTTTTTAAGCATTTCTAAATTTGGTCCGCTTAACATACCATCTCTTGAAATATCTGTGTATACAATAGTAGACACTCCAGCTTCTACTAACTCTTCACAAAATGGCAACGCTTGAACTTCACTGGTCTCCACCCAACCTTTGACTGCCACATAGTCTCCTTTTGCATCAACAGACACGGCAATTTTACCAGGGTACAAGTCACAGACCTCTTTAACGAAATTCATATCTTCTACAGCCTTAGTGCCTAAGATAACTCTACTTGCACCTATGTCTATATATTTTGCGATAGCCTCTTTTGTGCGAATCCCTCCGCCTACTTCAATGGGAATATTTACAGATTTTGCGATCTGCTCAATAATCTTTACATTTATTTGGTCTCCGCTAAAGGCTCCATCTAAATCTACAATGTGTAGGTATTTTGCACCCTTCTCCTCCCACATTTTTGCCACAAATACTGGGTCATCATAGTAAGAGGTTTCTTGATCAAAAATTCCTTGTTTTAGGCGAACACACTTTCCGCCTTTTATATCGATAGCTGGAAGTACAATCATTTTATCAGCTCCTTAAAATTTTCTAGTAACTTTATGCCGGTAGTGCTGCTCTTTTCAGGATGAAATTGCATGCCATATACATTGTCTTTTGCCACTACTGCAGGGACTTTTACCCCGTAATCACAGTAGAGGAGCACGTCGTCTACAAATCGCTTTGTCTGCAAATAATAAGAATGGACAAAGTATACGTATTCTCCCTCATCAATATTAGAGGTCAGCTTATGTTCCTTGTTCCTACATAAGCTATTCCAACCCATGTGAGGCACTTTTACATCATTTGAAAAGCGAACGACCTCTCCTTCTAAAAAACTTAAACCATCCCAAGAACCGTCTTCGTAACTTTTTTCAAATAATAATTGCATCCCCAGGCAAATACCTAACAAGGGTTTTCCCTTTTTTACATTTTTCTCTAAAGAGGAGACTAAATCGTATTTAACTAAATTGTCCATAGCATCTTTAAAGGCACCAACGCCAGGTAATACAATGGCATCGGCATCATCAATTTTATAAAGATCAGAGGTAATTGTTACTTCTAAGCCTAGTTTCTTTAAGGCAGTATATACATTTTTTAAATTCCCTACTCCATAGTCAACAACTGCTATCATTTTATCCTCCTTATAGTGAGCCTTTTGTGGAAGGAATTGCACCACTTGTATCAATGATTTCACAAGCTTCTCTTAAAGCTCTCCCTAAAGCTTTAAAAATAGATTCGATAATATGATGTGTGTTTTCTCCATATAGATTGCTTATGTGTAAGTTTAAACCACCGTTTATAGCAAATCCATATAAGAATTCTTTTAGAGAATCTGTCTCAAAATCTCCACAATAATCTCTATTTAGATCTACTTGATACACCAGGTATCCTCTTCCACTTAAGTCTAAGGAAACTCGCGTTAAGGCTTCATCCATTGGGCAGTAAAAGGTACCATATCTTTTAATGCCACCTTTATCTCCTAGAGCTTCTTTTAAAGCGTTGCCCATAGCAATTCCTATATCTTCAATAGAATGGTGATTGTCCACCTCTAAGTCTCCATTACAGGACAAATCAATATCAAAGGAGCCGTGTCTTGCAAATAGGTTCATCATGTGATCAAAGAACCCGATCCCAGTTGTACAGTTGCATTTTCCACTTCCATCTAGGATTATAGAAAAGGATATATCTGTTTCTCCTGTTTTTCGTTTAATCGTGCTTTTTCTCATAAATAAATCTCCTTAGTTTTCTTCAAATCGAACTTTAATTGTATTTCCATGAGCATCAAAGCCTTCTCTTTGTGCAAATTGGATGACTTGATCCTTAATATTTTCTAAGCTTTTCTTTTCATAAAAGATAATACTAGATTTTTTTACGAAGTCATATACTCCTAATGGAGAAGAAAATTTTGATGTTCCAGAAGTAGGGAGGGTGTGATTTGGCCCTGCAAAATAATCTCCAACAGGTTCTGGAGTATACTCTCCAAGAAAAATAGCACCTGCATTTTTAATGAAATCTAAGTAATGAAAAGGTTCCTCTACCATAACCTCTAAGTGTTCAGGAGCAATTATATTAGATAGTTCAATGGCGTCCTCTAAAGTCTCCACTACAAATATTTTTCCATTGTTTTGTATGGATTTTTTGATAATCTCCTTACGTGGAAGAAGCTCTAATTGCCTTTCTACTTCAAGAGATACTTTATCTGCAAGAGATTCATCTGTAGTAATTAAGAAGGAACTTGCCATTTCATCGTGTTCTGCTTGAGAGAGCATATCTGCTGCAATAAACACAGGATTATTAGAAGAATTGGCTATAATGCATATCTCACTTGGCCCAGCGATCATATCAATATCTACTTTACCAAAGACCAGCTTTTTTGCTGTAGCTACGAATATATTTCCTGGACCTACGATTTTATTTACTGCTGGAATGGTTTCTGTGCCATAGGCAAGAGCTGCAATGCCCTGAGCTCCACCTACCTTGTATATTTCAGTAATACCTGCAACACGAGCTGCTGCTAAGATATCAGAGTTGACTTTACCTTCTGAATTTGGTGGAGTAATGAGAGCTATAGAATCTACACCTGCAACCATTGCTGGTATAGCATCCATAAGAACTGTTGAAGGGTACCCTCCCTTGCCACCAGGTACGTATAAGCCTACTCTTGGAATAGGTGTAACCTTTTGCCCTAGGACAACACCACTAGAAAACTCTTTTTTCCATGTCTCTTGAACTTGGCACTTGTGAAACTGGATGATATTTCCTTTTGCCTCTTCTAAAACCCTAATAAAACCTGGCTCCGTTTGCTTAAAGGCTTCTTCAATCTCTTCGTCTGTTACTTTAAGTTGAGATAATTCTACCTTGTCAAACTCTTTTGTATAGGAGATTAGAGCAGCATCGCCATCCTTTTTAACTCTTTCTATAATATCTTTTACAGCAATTTCTACTTTATTGTTTTCATCTTCTACTCTATTTAAAATCTTATCAATATTAGATTGAATAAGATCCTGTTTCTTTAGAAAATACTTATTCATTTACAGGCCCTCTTTCTATTATAGGATCTAAAGAGTCAATGACCTTTTGAATTTGGTCAAATTTTGTCTTTAGACTCACCGTATTGGCAATCAACCGAGCGCTAATATCTAGTATAGATTCATGCACTACTAATCCATTTTCTTTTAGAGTGCCTCCACTTTCTACAATATCTACAATAATATCAGATAAACCTATAATAGGAGCTAATTCTACAGAGCCATTTAATTTTACAATATCCGTTAATACACCTATTTGATCAAAGTGGTTTTTTGTAATAACAGGGTATTTTGTTCCTACTATAACCTTTTTTGAATAATCTGGTACTTTATCTTTAAAGCCAGCAATGCACATCTTGCATTTGCCTACTTTTAACTTTAAGAGTTCGTATACATTGTAATTTTCTTCTAATAAAATATCCTTACCTACAATACCAATATCTGCAGCGCCTTTTTCAACATATACAGGTACATCAGGGGATTTGACTAAAGTAATTTTGACCTTTTTTTCATCATCAGAAAAAATAAGCTTTCTGCTTTCTAGAGAGTAATCCTTAAACTGGAAGCCACATGATATAAGATTATCCATAGCTGTTTTAGCTACTCGGCCTTTTGCTAAGGCGATATTTAAATACATAATTTGGCCTCCTTCAATTTAGTTAAAATCTCTTCTTCACGTAATAATTGCTTATCTGTTTTAGTAGAAAGCTCAAAAGAATTATCTATACATTTTAAAATATACTTATAATTCTCCTTTTTTATACCCTCTTCAAGAGAACTATGAATATAATCTACGATAATTCCCTGACTTCTGAGCTTTCTTGCTAGATTTAAAGATTCTCTTCTTTTATTATCATCGTATAAGAAGAGTATATTATAATCGTCTTTTTCATCAGATCTATTTATTAAAGTATCCATAAGCAGGCTTATATTAATACCAAAACCACTAGCTGGGCGATTCACACCAAAAGTAGAGGATAGTGTATCGTATCTTCCTCCAGAAAGAATAGCTTCTCCGATGCCATTAATGTAGCCCTTAAAGATTAAACCAGAGTAATAATTAAATTGATTGGTAAAACCTAAGTCAATAAATATATAATCTTCATAACCATAGGAATTTATGATTTCATACGTTTCTTCCATAGTATTTAAAGCAGCAGTCATCTTTTGGTTAATGCATAATTTTTTTGCTTGATTTACAGTATCTTTAAACTTTCCAAAGAGCATAGGAACATGACATAAAATTTGGCTGATTTCTTTTGATACCTCAATGGAATCTAAATAGGCTTTTAATTCCCCAATATTTTTGTTTTCAATATAGCTTAGTATTTTTACTTTTTCTATTACTTCAATTTGAATTTCATCAAAAAGCCCATTTAGGAAAGTTACATTTCCCATGTCTATGTGGATTTTTTTAATACCTAATTCCTTAAGGATGTTAATCGATAAGGCAATAATTTCTCCATCGCAGTCTGGCAAAGAATTTCCCATATATTCTATACCAGCTTGCATAAATTCTTTTCTAAAATCCGTCGTAGAGGAAGAATCTCGAAAAATATTAGTGATGTATCCAAATTTCAATACTTCTTGACTATTTCGATACCTGCTAGCTGCCATACGGGCAATAGGAATCGTAGCATCTGGCCTTAAAACCAATACTTTTCCATCGTTTCCAATGAGCTTAAACATTTTACTTCTCGGAAAAGCCCCATCAATATTGTACATATCGTAAGATTCAAAGGAGGGAGTAAGCACTTGCCTGTATCCGTAAGACCGCATGGTATTTTCCATAGTATCTCTTATAAAGTCATAGACTTTCAATTCGTTGTAGTGTATATCATTAAAACCATCAATTGTATATTTGTTCATCGATTCCTCCACCTTATACTTTATTACTGTATTGTGATAAAGTATATTATAATTTATTCCAGCAGAGGTGTCAATGAATCTTTTTGAAATAAAAGTACTATTTAATAATCAAATATTTCGAGAATATATAGTCATTGTTTTTCTTTTTTTCAGCATGTATTTGAGTTACAATAGATAGAGTATACCTATTTGGACAAATTTAAAGGAGAAGCTATGACGTATAAGTGTGTAATATTTGATTTTGATGGTACCATAGCCGATACGGAACATCATGTTTTTGATATATACAATCAATTAGCAGAAAAATATAGATATAAGAGAATGTCAAAAGACGACGTTCAAGGGGCTAAAAACTTAAGTTTTTGGGAGTTTGTAAAGTCTATTGGCGTATCTTACATTCATCTGCCAAGACTGTTAAAAGAAGGTCAACACTTGTTAAAGGGAAGTATCGAGACTGTAGAACCATTTCAAGATAATATGAAAGATATTTTATTAGAAATTAAACAAAAAGTAGATTTAATGGGGATATTAACAGCGAATAGCACAAAAAATGTACAGATGTTTCTTTCCAATCACGATCTAGAGCTATTTGATTTTATAGAATCCTCTACATTCGCAGGTAAAAAGAGAAAAATCAATTCTCTATGCAAAAAATATAAGCTGTCTAAAGAGGAGATTCTCTATGTAGGCGACGAAATTAGAGATATCCATGCGTGTAATGATGCTGATGTTAAATGTGCTGTAGTAACTTGGGGGTATAACTATCTTGAGACCCTAAGAGCCCATCGTCCAGACTATATCATTACAGATTTAAGTGACTTAATAAAAATTATTTCATGATACTAATTTAAAGGAGAAATATAGATGACATCATTAATATTGACAACAGCCTTAGCCTTATCTATGGATGCATTTGCAGTGGCAGTGTCCTGCGGTGTTTCCAAAAGAGCAAGAGATACTTTTACTCAAGCAAAAATTGGCGCTTATTTTGGCATTTTCCAAGCATTAATGCCTGTATTTGGTTGGATTCTTGCATCGAGGTTTTCTGAGTATATTCGAAGCTATGATCATTGGATTGCTTTTATTTTATTGGGATTTATAGGGATTAAGATGATAAGAGAATCTAGGGATAATACGTGTGAGGATGTTGGGGATTTAACTACAAAACATCTAGTAACATTAGCAATTGCTACTAGCATTGATGCTTTAGCAGCTGGGATTAGTTTTGCTGTACTAGATATAAATATCTTTCTAGCAGCTGTAGCTATTGGCCTTATTACCTTTATGCTATCTTTTTTAGGGGCTAAGTTTGGCGAAAAATTAGGATGCCAATTTCAGCAAGGAGCTGAAGTCTTCGGAGGCGTTATATTGGTAGCAATAGGTACGAAAATATTAATAGAACATTTATTCTTCTAGGATTTTCTAGTGTATGAGCAAAGAAAAAGCTATTGGCTGCAAGCTACCACTAAAGTAGTAACACTGAAAGGAAAGAGAACATGATACAGGAATTGGTTGTAGTAGAAGGTAAGGATGATATCTCTGCCGTCAAAAGAGCAGTAGAGGCAGATGTAGTATGTACCCATGGGTTTGGGCTTACGGAAGACATTTTGAAGGTAATTGAAAATGCAGCAAAAACAAGAGGAGTCATTGTGTTTACAGACCCAGACTATGCTGGAGATAAAATTAGAAGATATATAGATAAAAGGGTTCCTAATTGCAAACATGCATATTTACCAAGGCATCTAGGGAAAAAAGGAGATAATATTGGTATTGAGAATGCCACTCCAGAGTCTATTTTTGAAGCCTTATCTAAAGTGCAGACTTTAGTAAACAATGAGACCACTTTTACATTGCAGGATATGTTTGAATTCGGCTTAAATGGAGAAGGTAGTAAGGATAAAAGAAGATTCGTTGGAGAAAAATTAGGTATTGGATACTGTAATAGTAAACAATTTGTTAATCGACTGAATAATTACGGTATTACTATAGAACAGTTGCTAGAAGTTATTAACCAATACAAATAGGAGTGATATAATGGAGAGACTGACGTCCCCAAGGATGATTCACGACATACAAAAAAAATATGACTTTCATTTTAGTAAGCGCTATGGACAAAATTTTCTAACGGATGGAAATATTATAGAGAAGATTTTAGAAGGAGCAGATATTCAAGAAGAAGATTATATATTAGAAATTGGGCCTGGAATAGGAACTATGACTCAGTATCTGTGTGAAAGGTCAGCACACGTTTTAGCAGTAGAAATCGATCAAAAATTGATCCCTATATTAAATGATACTTTACGTGATTATTCAAACAAAACTATTCTCAATGAAGACGTATTAAGAATTAATTTAAAAGAAGAATTAAAGAAGATTTCAGACAAGCCTTTTAAGGTTATTGCGAATTTGCCCTATTATATTACCTCTGAGATCATCATGAATCTTTTAGAAAGAGACCTACCTATTGAAAGCATTACAGTAATGGTACAAAAGGAAGTGGCAGAGAGAATGATTGCTCCTCCTGGAAAGAAAGATTATGGTGCTTTATCTGTAGCAGTACAATTCTACTCTAAGCCTCAAATCGTAACAATTGTGCCAAAGACCGTATTTATGCCTCAACCTAAAGTGGAATCTGCAGTAATCAACTTAAAGATTTTAGATGAACCTCCAGTTGAAGCTCAAAAAGAGGTCTTTTTTAAAGTAGTTAAAGCTTCTTTCTCAATGAGGAGAAAAACCCTGTTAAATTGCCTTTCAAATGGCTTAAATATGGACAGACAAAAGGTAATAGAAGTATTAGAAAAGTGTGATATTGATGGCAAAAGAAGAGGAGAGACCTTGAGTTTGAAGGAGTTTGCAAAGATTGCAAATGAGATTACTGTGTAAGTGGAAGTGAAGTACGGGAAGCTAAAACTGATTCTGTATTACAAAAATAAAATAGTAGTCTGAGTGTTTATAAAAGATGCAAATTTGCTAAAGATATAATGTATAGAAATCAATGATAGGAGAATATTTAAACAATATGAAGAAGTCAAAGAAAAGCATTATAAAGTTAGAACCATCTGTAAAAGAACACATATGGGGTGGTACAAAGCTTAAGGAAAAGTACGATAAGAAATCTAATAATAAAATTATATCTGAAACATGGGAGCTATCTGCACATAAAGATGGTCCTAGTATTATTGCATCTGGTAAATATAAAGGAGTAAAATTTAATGAATATATTTCTATTATGGGACATGAGATTTTAGGCTCCAAATCTGAACGCTATACGGATTTACCTATACTCATTAAGTTCATTGATACAGCAGATGACTTATCGGTGCAGGTTCATCCAGATGATGAATACGCATTAAAATATGAAAAAGATTATGGTAAGAATGAAATATGGTATGTTGTGGATTGTGAGTCTAACTCCTATTTGTACTGTGGCTTTAACAAAGATATTAGTAAAGATGAAATAAGGCAAAGAATAAGTGACGGTACCCTTTTAGAAGTATTAAATAAAGTTCCAGTCTTTAAAGGACAAAATATATTTATTAAAACGGGTACAGTTCACGCTATTGGAAAAGGATTATTAATTTGTGAAATACAACAAAGTTCCAATGTTACTTATAGGCTCTTTGATTACAATAGGATCGATAAAAATGGAGAAAAGAGACCATTGCACATTGATAAAGCTTTAGATGTAATAGATTGTAAAAAGTTTGAAATAGATCAAATCAATAAAGATGAACCTACAACAGCTGAAAAAAGTTTAGATTATCAAAAATTAATAGAATGTGAGTATTTCTCTGTTGAAAGGTATTCTATTCAAGATCATATTGAACTTTATGGTAAGAAGGATTCATTTATATCAATTGTTGTTACAGAAGGTGAAGGTAGTATTTACGCAGAGGGCGAAAAGCTTGATTTTAAATCTACAGATTGTTTCCTTATCCCTGCTGGTGAAAGTAAAATAGAGATTATAGGTAAATGTACTTTTTTAAAAGTATATCTTTAAATACAATAAAAGAGAGGCGAAAAAACCTGCCTCTCTTTTATTGTATTTTATATGGTGCTAAATTACAAAGTTTTACATAGAACTTGCAACGTGGAACTTAGAACTAATGCGCCGTAGGCCACTAATTATGAGTTTTTCTTTTCTACATGTTCTTTGATTTTTTGCATAATAGCAGGTGCTTTTTTAATAGCATCCCCTATAGAAACTTTAACAATAGTCTTGTTCTTGAATCGATCTGTATTTTTAATGTCCATATCTTTTGTTAGAATAACAGCATCTGCTTCAGCTACATCACTAGCAGTCAATTCATTTTCGATACCGATTGATCCTTGTGTTTCTACTTTAACTTCCATACCTGCAGCTTTTGCTGCTTTTTCAATTGCTTCCGCAGCCATATACGTATGAGCTACACCTGATGGACAAGATGTAACAGCTATAATTTTCATTTTAAAACCTCCCTATATTATTCAAAGTCAATATCTAATTCATCGCCTAAGTCTTCTTGCGTATCGATAGGTAATTCACTCGCTGGTTTTTTAAGCGCGCTCACCATTAAAGCAGTAACGACAACACCTACAATAGTTGCAATAATATACCCAAAAATATTTTCAACTACAGGTAAAACAATCCAACCACCCCATGGAGCATGATTTGCCGCATTTAATAATAGGGATGTTACAGAGCCAGCAGCGCCACCAACCATAATAGAAGGGATTACTCTTAGTGGATCTGCTGCAGCAAAAGGTATAGCACCTTCTGTAATACCAATTAAGCCCATTATAATGGCTGCTTTTCCACTTTCTTTTTCTTCTGTAGTAAATTTCTTTGGTGCGATAAATGTAGCCAAAGCTAAACCAAGTGGAGGAGTACATATAGCTACACCAACAGCGGCCATAACTTGTGGATTTGTGGCAACTAAACCAACGGCAAAACCAAAGGCAACTTTATTTAGTGGACCACCCATATCAAAGGCAATCATAGAACCTAAGATGATTCCAAGAACAATCTTACTTGTACCAGACATTCCACTTAACCATGCTGTTAAAGCAGTCATTAGTGCTGCAATAGGAATTCCTAAAACCCATACAATTAATCCACCTACAACAAGAGTTCCCACTAAAGGAATGATGAAAATTGGCATGATAGAGCGCATAATTGGCGGAACTTTAATTCTTTTTAAATAGTATACTACAATACCTGCTAAGATACCTGCAAGCATACCACCAAGGAAACCTGCTCCAATAGAATTGGCAAGGTATGCGCCTATTGCACCAGGAGCGATACCAGGTCTATCTACCATAGAAAATGCAATAAATCCACCCATTATTGGAACAAATAGCGACATACCTCCTACACCGATATCCCAAATATCTTTTAAGATACCGCTTTCAGGAGCTGATGGAGTTCCTGACAACATAACGGAAAGAGCTAATAGTACACCACCGGCAACGACAAATGGCAACATGTAAGATACACCAGTAACTAAATGTTTTCGCGTATCTTTTAATAATTCTAACATTATAATTCCTCCTTTTATTCTTATACGGTGTAATACATCTTTTGTAACGCATTACACTTTTGCTTATATAAACTATTTAGGAAAACCTAAATAGCATATATTAAAATATGGTCTCTAATAGAGTAAGTAATTGATCTTCTTCTTTAATATTTAATAAATCATTACGAAAATCTTCATTCATAAGTTTTCTAGATAGAGCAGCTAGTATCTTTAAGTGTTCATTAGACTCAGAATCTTTAGGAACAGCTAATAAAAATACCATATTAACAGGTTCGCCGTCTAATGATTGCCACTCAATGCCACCATTTAATCTGCCAAAGGCTACTGTAGGTACTTTAACAGCATCACATTTTCCATGAGGGATGGCAATGCCGAAACCAATACCTGTTGTACAAAGATTTTCTCTATTTAATACTTCTTCTGTATAACAGGAGGCATCGTTTAAGCGGCCTTCCGATTCCATAAGTGAGATGAGCTCTTTCATACAATATTCCTTAGTATCTGCATCTATGTCTAGTTTTATAAGGTTTTTATTAATAATTTTATCCATATCTATTCCCCTTAAAATTTTTTATAAATCTATTAATATCTGGTACAATACATCAATATTTTTTGTATTTCTTATTGTAATAAGCTGATTTTGATTATCTACTAATCCATGGAATTTTTTAAAAAAGTTTTTTGTTTCTTTGCTATTTTCAAAATGCAAAGCTAGATAGAAAATAATATCTACAGGATATCCTCCCCAATCAATGGGCTCATTTAAGATTATTACTGCAATAATTGGCCTATTAACGTAAGTATCTTTTCCATGTGGTATAGCAACACCATTTCCAACGGCTGTAGATGTTAATTTTTCTCTCGATAGAGCAGATATTGTAAATTCTTCGGTAACATATCCCTCTTTATTGAGCATATCTCCTATCTCTTTAATCACTTCTATCCTTGAGGAGAAAGATTCCTGTAAAAAGATAAACTTTTTATTTAATAGTGAAGAGATACTATACTTATTATTATCCCGTTTCTCACTACTCAAATCATTTATTTTTTGAAGAATTAACGAAATATCATTTTCATCTACGAATACACTGATAGAAACTACTGGCTTATCTTTTTCAGGAATAGGAATCGTGCTTATGATGATATCATATTTATTTTGCTCATAACTTGTCAGCTCATGTAAGGAGCTCACACCTATAATTTCAATGTTCTTAATTCGATTTTTTAATCGAGACACAACTAATTGAGAGGTGCCTACACCAGTAGAGCAAACAACAATAGCACGATAATTTGATTTACTTCTTTCAAGAGCAGCACCTATATGAATGGCAATATAACCAATTTCTTCTTCTGTTATTTGAATATTAAAACGTCTTTCAAAGATAATGCTAGTAGCCCAACAAGCACCAAAGACACTAGGATATTTTTCTTTTATCTGATCTAATAAGGGATTTCTTAAAGAAAGTCCATACTTTAGCCGATTAACAGCTGTTTTTAAATGTAAGCTCAAACCAATCAGTAAACTTTTGTCATCACTTAACGGAACAGAAAGAATATTTGCTACTAAACCAATAATTTCTTTTGTTGCATCAAGTATAGAAGAGTCTATGTCATTTAGAATGGACTCTTTATTATTTCCTATATCAATTACCTCCATAGGTTTAGCTCCTATAATATGAAGGGCGATATAAGCTATTTCAGATTCAGGAATTTTTATGTGTATTTCTTTTTCCAATCTCATTCCAATCCATGCTGCTACAGGGTATTCCTTTTTTTTCTTAATATCCTCAAGATTGTTTGATGGCATTTTGATATCTTTTTTTTGCTTTAGTCTTTCTATGCTTATGGCTATGTGGATGACTAGCCCAGTAAAAGCCTCGTCTGAAAGTGGAGAGGAAAGCTGACTTTCTGCTTCCGTAATAATTTTTTCGATTTTTGTTAACTCAATTTGAGGAATTAAGTCTTTTATATTGTTGCTGTCTTGAATATTTAATCTATTATTACCTATAGGATCGTCGGATTTCATTAAGATATCTTTTAATTCTTGCTCTTCTTTTATTTGGGCGATTAGATCACTAGCAGCTTTTCTCCAGTTTTTTTCATCGCCATCAATAGAGATCCCCTGATTCTTTTTTTTGACTAAGGATAGATTGTATTTTTCTAATCTTTTATCAACCGCTTCCAAGTCTTTGCTGATTGTGACCCTGCTTACAATTAAATTATCTGCAAGGGATTGTAAAGATACTGGATGGAAGGATTGAATCAATTTTTTTATAATAAATCTCTGTCTTTCTTCACTAGAATAAGGCTCAAGATAGATGCTTCGATAATTGACTAGCTTTTCTAAACTTTGTCTGCCTTGTTCATCGTATTCAAACCAAATACCAATACGTGGTTTTTTGATGATTTTTATTTCGCCTTGAAGAGTGTTAAGATAGGTTTCTAATTTATCTAAATCATTTCTCACAGTTCGATTTGAAACACTTAATTTACTAGCTAGTTGATTAATTGTAATAGCACCATCTTCTTTAGAGAAGAGTATTTGCAATAACTTTTCAACTCTGCTATCAATTTGCTTATTTATGATACAACACCTCACTAATACTTTATAGATTTATGCAACAATCATTGTATTTGTTGTATCATTTATACAATGAAAGGATACTACAAAAGCCTTGATTTATCAAGGCTTTTGGGTGTATAAAAGGGTGCAACATTAATGTGGCAAAACTTTATTTATCCCCCAATTTGAACTTTAAATCCATTGGTTACAAATAGGTCTTTTGCATGATTAATTTCTTGTTGAGATAATAATCTTAAATTTTCTAGGCTGTATTCTCTTCCAGTGCCCTTGTATTTAGAACTTCCATATTGGTGAAAGGGCAATAGGTGAACATAATTTATTTCGCACTCCTTTAAGAAATCAATAATCTGGAGGAGATTGTCTTCTTTTGCAGTAAAGGTAGGAATTAAAGGCACTCTGGGAATAACATTAGCTCCTTTAGCTGCTAGTTTAGAAAAATTACTCTTTACTAAACTACCGTCTCCCTTAATAATATCTTTAAAATCTTTATCATCCATAATTTTAAGATCAAAGAGAATTTCATCAAGAAAATCGCTAAGTTGGTCTAATATTTTCCAGCTACCATGACCGCTAGTTTCTATGGCTGTATGAATACCAAGTGACTTTAATTTTTTTAACAACTCTAATGCAAACTCTCCTTGAAGCAAAACTTCTCCTCCTGAAAGAGTTACGCCACCACCACTTGTATCATAGAATACCATATCTTTTTTTACTTCCTCTACTACCTCATCTATGGTCATCTCTTGTCCAACCCATTCTAAAGCATTGGTTGGACAAAACTCTGGCGTCTCCTTGCAACTAGCTGCATTTTTACTAACACATGAAATACACAAAGATTCTTTACGTATAATTTCTTTTTGGGCACTTTGTGATTCAGGATTAGCGCACCATGGGCAGCGAAGAGGGCAGCCTTTAAAAAAGATAATAGTACGGATTCCTTCTCCATCATGAATACTATACCGCTGTATATTAAATATTAAAGCCTTAATAATCATCACCCCTTATATACCGTGTTCTGTACGACTGATAATATCATTCTGTATTGCCTCATTGAGTTCTACAAATATAGCACTGTAACCAGCTACTCGTATAACTAAATCTTTGTAATCGTGAGGATTTTTTTGTGCTTCACGTAAAGTGTCAGCAGATACGATATTGAACTGAATATGCTGTATTTTTAATCTCATAAAAGCTTTTAAATAGTTGACAAATTTACGTAATCCAGCTTCTCCCTCTAATACGGAAGGACTAAACTTTACATTTAACAAACTACCATTAGTGGTAAGATAATTGTCTAATTTGCTTACACTTTTTAATACAGAAGTAGGACCATTTTTATCTCGACCTACCATAGGTGACAAACCACCATCAGCTAATTGTTCTTTTGAATGTCTTCCATCCGGAGTTGCCCCAACGGATTCTCCAAGGGGGATATGGGCAGATACGGTGTAGGAGCCTGGTTGAAATATACCTCCCCGAACATTGTCATATTTTTCAACTTCCATACAGTAGAATGAAAGAATATCGCTACCAAGATAATCTACTTCATCTATATCATTTCCATATTTATCGTATTTATTGATAAATCTTTGCCTTAAAATTTCATTATCTTCATAATCTTCTTTTAAAATAGATTGAAGCTCTTTTAAGCTTATAGATCGATCTTCAAAGACTGCTTTTTTTATGACATATAAAGAGTCGCTTAAATTACCGATGCCGATACCTTGAACACCTGAAAAATTATAAACAGCTCCTCCAGTAGATACATCACTGCCGTTCATTATGCAATCATCAATAAAACAAGATAATAGTGGTGTAGGTGCTAATTCACCATGTGCTTCGTCACATATATTGGATCCTTCAACCATGTACACAACATATTCTCTAATAGTCTTTTTAATTTCTTCTATTAGTTGATCAAAAGAATCAATTGTATCTATATGTCTATCTAGAGTTACTTCAAGTACTTTAAGTAGGTTAAATAAAGCGATATCGTGTAAACCATACGTTTTTCCTGGTAAAGAAAGCTCAACACATCCTACTACAGCATAATCTCTAGCATCTTCTAAAGAAACACCTCTGTTAAGGTATCCAGGTATAATAACTTCGTCATTAAAAATTTGTGGTATACCTGTACCTAATCGGATGGTTTCTGCTGACTTCATCATAAATTCGGCAGGTGATTTTTCATGAATTCGTACACCTAAATTTGGCTGAGGTAAACGGATATCTCCAAAAGTTTCTAATACGATATAACTTAATTCATTGGTAGCATCTCGTCCATTAGCATCTACACCACCTAAAATAATCGTATATCCTGTTGGGAAACCAGCAAAGTATTTTGCACTATCTTCGCTACGAAGTAAAACCACATCGTTCATCTTTAACCATAGACATCTCAAGAGCTCTCTACAAAATGCTTCATCTACTCCATCGGCTAAAGATTGTCGGTAAAAAGAAATCATATATTGATCAAATCGACCAGATGAAATAGAGCTCGCATTGGATTCAAATTGTAGGGCTAGATTTACAAGCCAGAACAATTGAAGAGCCTCATAAAATGAATGGGGTTTTTCGTGAGCAACTTTTTGGCAAATATCACGAATCGTTGCTAATTCACTTTTACGCATTTCATCTTTTTCATTCACATATAATTCTTCTGCAAGATTTGCATAGCGAATAATATATGATTGCAACGCCTCTAATGTTATTACTGCTGCCTTAAGAAAATCATTGCTCTGATCCTTATTTAATGAGCTTTTTGCTTCATCAATTATAGCATCTATACCATTGTATAAAACTTTACTGAAGTTTGGAATAATATGTCCTTGACCTTTGTCCGTTTGATTGATTTTTACAATGCCATCTTTAATTGAGGTTTTCACGTCGTCAGACATTTTTTCATCTACATAGTTCTTTAGAGATTTACCATCCCAATAAGGGAACAATTCCTCTTTGAATTTTACTTTATCTTCTTCATTAAATATAAATTTGTCTTGAGGGCGAGAATACATAGTATCGATCTCTTCTAAAATCCAATAAGGTGACATTTCTGGGGATGCAATACCACTTCTTGGTCTTATTGTTCGATCGCCTACAATAAGCTCATAAGAATCGATTTTAATTTCTACATTTTCCAATATATATTTCGTAGCATGTGCTCTTCTTAGAACACTAGGCATACCTGCAGTTTGCTTATAACTTTCTGTATATAATGTAGCTCTTTCTAAAGATATTTCTCTAGTAGGATTGAGTAAGTTATCTTTTAAAATCTTAATTCGTTTGCTAATATTCATACTATCACCTCTAAGTATTGTTTTTTATTATTGTATATTATTTTTTATTACTTTTCAATAGTTTATTATTGATTTTTCGTGAAAAGTGTTTATAATTATATTTAGTATAAGAAAATAGGAGATTTTTATGTTTGCACAAGAGAGATTAGATATGATTATCCAATTATTACATGAAGAAGGAAAAGTCAAAGTAAAAGATTTAAGCAAGCGATTTGAATTATCAGAAGATGCTATTCGCAAAGATTTAAAAATCTTAGAAAAACAAGGGGTTATGGAGCGTATATATGGCGGTGGAATGTTGAAAAAGAAAATCCCCAAATTTCAGGATGTAGGTGAAAGGAATCAAACAGATAGTCTTGATAAAAGAAGGATTGCCACAAAAGCTCTTAAGATGTTAAATGAGAGGGAAACAATTTTATTAGATATATCCTCGATTAATCTTATCCTTGCAGAGATGATTAAAGAGTCTGATTTAGAAATAACAGTCCTATCCAATAGTATCGATATTCTTTATATTTTATCAAAGAGTACAAAAGCTACAGTCATTTCACCTGGTGGAATGTATTTTAGACAAGCTGGTGGATTTGTAGGAAGTGAAACCATTAATTCTATCAAAAAATATAATGTACAAAAAGTATTTATTGGAAGTTGTGGAGTAGATCTAGATGCGAAAAGCATTACTACATTTAATGTAGAAGATGGGAATACTAAAAGTGCCTTTATCCAATGTGCAAAAGAAGTATATTTAGTAATGGAAAATAAGAAATTCAATTATGATGGTATCTACAAATTTGATTCTATTGATCATGTAGATGGAATCATAACGGAAGGTAAACCTATTGAAGTAATTAGTAAAAAGTTAAATAAGTATAAGATCAATATTATATGAAAGGGGCTACTCTATTGATTATCACAGTAACACTAAATCCAGCAATAGATAAGACAATTTATTTAAAAAATTATCATCATGGTCAAGTGAATATTATTGATAAAACGATTCTTGATCCAGGAGGTAAGGGGATCAATGTCTCAAAGGTTTTGAACAGTTTTTCATGTTCATATATATCTTTAGGATTTACTGGTGGAATGGATGGAAAGATATTAGAACAGCATTTATCGGATGCAGGTATTCAATACAAATTTACACCTGTAAAAGCCAATACAAGAACGAATACAAAAATGATAGAAAGTTCAACAGGCAAAACTACAGATCTTAACGAACAGGGCGATGAGATTTCCCTTGAAGAATTAAACAGATTTATAGATGGATATAGGGAGATTGTAAAAGATGGAGATACTGTCGTTTTAAGTGGTAGTGCACCAAAGGGAATTCCACAAAATATTTACTACCAGCTTTGTGAAATAGCTCTTCAGGTAGGAGCAAAGGTTATTTTAGATTCTAAAGGTCCTTTGCTTAAAGAGGCGCTAAAATCTAGTGTTTTTTTAATTAAACCTAATGTAGAAGAGCTTGAAAGTTTATCAGAGAAACCTTTTGATCATTTTGATGAAATAGTTGATTACTGTAATGAATTAATCTCAAATAATGTAGAATATATTTGCCTTTCTATGGGCTCCGAAGGAGCATTATTAATCGGTAAGGACCTGTTTTTACAGGCAAAAGTACCAACGGTAGAAGCAAAGAGTACAGTAGGAGCAGGTGACAGCTTATTAGGTGCAATGATTGGGTATTTAAGTAGTGGATATAGTATGAAAGAATCCTTTGCTTATGGCGTTTCAGCCTCTGTACTAGCTGTATCCAAAGAAGGAACAAAAGCTCCTACTATGGATGAAATTGAAGAATTTGTTCATAAAATAAAGATTATTGACATGAAAGTAAAAAAATAATAATCAAGAATACATTTTTATAATATTCTGAGCTGCCTCTTTTTTTGAAATACAATTATTCATAGCACTTCTTTCTAAGTAATGATGCGCATCTGGCTCAGTCATTTTAAGTTTGCTGATAAGTAAAAATTTTGCACGGTTGATAATGCGGATTTCTTCCATACGTTTGTCAATGGAAAGTGTTTTCTGTTCAAGCTTTCTAAGTCTTTCTCTGGCACTGGACATCCAGTTCAATCCCTGAATCATTGTCGTACGGGAGGTTGGCTTAGGTAAGGTAAACACACCATGCTCCGCAACTTTGTCATGAACTTCGGAATGAACATCATTTTTAACAAGTATGAGAACGACCGTGGTTTGAGAACGACAGCAGTCAATAGCAAAGCGAGTGCCAGACTCATCAGGCAAAGGAGAGTTGATAATTACAAAATCAAAATCCCTGGTAGCAATATATCTCTTGGCTTCGCTAACGCTTGTTGCAATGCGCACCGGCTGATACTGTGAAGTTGGGAACATTCCAGCAATTGCAGTGTTGAAGCTTTCCGAACAAGACACCAGAAGTACGCTGTAAACTTGTTCTTTCAAACTCATATGCTCCCCTCCTTCCTCATAAAGTATGATTATTTATTGCAGTAAATTTCCAAAATAGCCTTGGGTATATGCTCGTTGATAAATTCGCTTTGATCTGCAAGAGTGCGCGCTGCCTCAAGAGTGTCTGGTAACTGCTGAAATTTATCAAAAGTTTCAGCGCTTGCTTTGAAAAGATTAAAATCGGAAGCCCTCGGCAATTTAAGCTGATTTTTGATACCATAGAGCCCTACATAAATTATCAAGGTAAAAGCAAGATAGGGGTTAGCAGTAGGATCGGGAGAACGCAATTCTGCTCTTCGATATTCGCCGACCGCTGCTGGAATTCGGACAAGCGGGCTTCTGTTTTCGTTTGACCATGAGATGTATTTGGGCGCTTTGTTGTTTCCAAAACGCATATAAGAGTCCGGCGTTGGGTTAAGAAAGGCAGTCATCTCCACTGCTTTATCCAACACTCCTGCAATTACAAAGGGCAGATTATCTGAACCATCAACGGATTTAACGGACATATTGATATGGAATCCGTTTCCTGGTTGATCCTTCAGTGGTTTAGGAGAAAAATCGGCGTGGAGACCGTTTTGATGAGCTATGGTCTTAACAACTGTTTGAAATGTCATAACATTGTCAGCTGCTGTAAGGGGATCGGAATAACGAAAATCAATTTCATTTTGTCCAGGACCTTCCTCGTGATGGGAGCTTTCTGGACGGATACCCATTTGCTCAAGTGTCAGACAAATTTCACGGCGAATATTTTCACCTTTATCCTCTGGTGCAATATCCATATATCCGGCTTCATCGTAAGGAACATCTGTAGGTTTGCCGTTTTGGTCTAAATTGAAGAGATAAAATTCCTGTTCAGCACCAAAGAAGAATGAAATTCCAGCGTCTGCTGCATCTTTGATAGCCTTCTTCAAAAGATTACGCGTATCACATTCAGAAATCTTTCCAGAAGGATAGATGACATTGCTGAACATACGGACAACCTTTCCGTGTTCAGGGCGCCAAGGCAGAAGCATCAAGGTTTCACTATCTGGCTTAAGTAAAAGATCAGAATGGGTTTCATCCCCATAGCCTTCGACAGACGAGGCGTCGAAAGCAATTCCGTATTCAAAAGCACGGGCCAGTTCCCGTGGCATAATAGAAATATTTTTTTGTTTTCCGAAAACATCGCAGAACGCCAATCGGATGAACTTTACATCATCCTCATTGACATACTGTATTACCTCTTCCTTTGAATACTTCATAACGATACCCCTTTCTTTTAATTGCCACATACATTCGCTTGTAATTAAAGCTAGTGGTATTTAATAACATATAATTATACCATATATCTAAGATTATTTACATTTTATTGAATAAAATGTAAAGCAATCCCATGAAAACTCATTGTAAAAGTAAAATAATCTCCTTTTAGCTAACCAGCTCGCCAGTCTAAGTTCGTCTCGTAAATAGGGGTTGATAAAGTTTTTTTCATAGTGTATAATGTCTTTCATAAAGGCAAAGGCGTCTTTCAATTTATGTTGAAAGGCGCCTTTTTATCTTTTTTGAATCAAAAGAGAAGAAAAATATATCAGAAAGTTTCGACAATCTTGTTTTCAACGGATACCTGAATGAATCTGCTTTCACCGTCTGGCTATTATGGGCTACATCCAGCTGGATACCCAACAAAACACGAGAAGGCCGCGATATAGACAATTCATATGCCGATTTTTAGCGAGCTACGGTGGTGGCGGAAAATAAACAGAAAGAGGTACAGTATGGAAAAACGAAAACTTATGTATGAAGGAAAAGCCAAGAAGGTTTTTGAAACCGACAATCTAGAACTTTTAATTGTCTCCTATAAGGACGATGCCACCGCTTTTAACGGTCTGAAAAAAGGAAGTATTTCTGGCAAAGGAATCATCAATAACAAAATGAGCAATCTTCTTATGCAACGCTTAGAAAAGAACGGCGTTCCGACACATTTTGTCGAGGAAATCAACGACCGTGAAACGGTGGTAAAGAAAGTAACCATACTTCCGTTAGAGATTATTATAAGAAATATTTCAGCAGGTTCGTTTTCAAAAAGATACGGTGTAGAAGAAGGCATCACTTTTGAAACACCTACCATTGAGTTCTCTTATAAAAACGATGAACTCGGTGATCCTCTTCTGAATAGCTACCACGCTATTGCTTTGGGACTTTGTAGTAAGGAAGAAATTAAAATCGTAAAGAAATATGCCTTTGCTGTAAATAAATATCTGAAAGCATTTTGGGCGAGCTGTGGCGTTATTCTGGTGGATTTTAAAATTGAATTCGGAAAACTATCCGACGGCACTATTATTCTCGCTGATGAAATCAGCCCCGATACTTGTCGCCTTTGGGACAGCAAGACAAAAGAAAAATTAGATAAGGATAGATTCCGCCGTGATCTCGGAGGAACGGAAGAGGCCTACGCTGAGGTAATGAAAAAGCTTTGTGGGCATATAAGGGAGGATATATAATGTCAAATTGTGCAATAGTCGGTATCAACTGGGGAGATGAAGGAAAAGGTCGAATGGTAGACCTGTTAACCGAAGACTATGATGTTGTTGTAAGATATCAGGGTGGTGGCAATGCTGGTCATACGGTTATTAATGATAAAGGCAAGTTTGCTCTAAATCTTCTTCCGTCTGGCATTTTTAGAGATGGTGTTGTAAATGTTTTGGGCAACGGTGTGGCGCTTGATCCCGAAAATCTGTGGCTTGAAATATGTCGAGTGGCTGATAAAGGCGTAACGATCAACAGAAACAATCTAAAAATCAGTGACAGAGCTTCTCTTCTACTTCCGTGGCATAGAGAAATGGATGAACTGGAGGAACAGCGGCTCAAGGACAAAATGTATGGCTCTACCAAGCAAGGTATTGCTCCGTTTTATTCGGACAAATATCAGAAGAAAACCGTACTTGCGGGTGAGCTTTTCTATGCAAAGGAATTGAAAGAGCATCTGATTGATCTTATGGAATGGAAAAATCTAACGCTTACAAAAGTATACGGTGCAAGACCGTACACCGAGCAGATGTTAGACGAATGGATAACGGCGTATTGTGAAAAAATCAAGCCCTTTATCTGTGACACCAGTGCTTTTTTGAAAAATGCTGCCAAGGATTGCAAGAAAATACTGTTTGAAGCGCAGCTCGGATCGCTTCGGGATTTGGATTATGGTATACACCCATATACTACCTCTTCCAACACAATAGCGGCGTATGCGCCCATTGGTTCCGGTTTTCCTGGTGCTAAAATTGACAGAATCCTCGGTGTTGTAAAAGCGTATTCTACCTGTGTTGGTGAAGGGCCCTTCGTCTGCGAAATGTTCGGAGAGGAAGCAGAGAGGCTTCGTAATGCAGGAGGCGAGTACGGAGCAAAAACAGGTAGACCTCGAAGAGTCGGCGCACTTGATATAGTAGCAACCTCCTACGGTATTGAGGTACAGGCAGCCACTGAAATCGCACTGACGAAGTTAGATATACTCAGCAATATGGATAAAATTCCAGTATGCACTGCATACACTCTCAACGGAGAAAGGATAAACCGTTTTCCGTTTCCGTCTGCACTAAAAAACGCAAAGCCGGTCATTGAATATCTTGACGGCTGGATGTGTGATATATCTAAAGTCCGTGAATGGGAGAGACTCCCGAGGGCAGCACAGGAGTATGTACTATTTATTGAAAAATCTATCGGATGCCCTATAACATATGTTTCTGTGGGCCCTGAAAGAGATAGTATTATCATTAAGACAAAGGAGAACTAAATTTATGTCGAACCAATATGAATCACCATTATCTTCCCGATACGCCTCTGAGTTTATGCTGAAGCTGTTTTCTTCCGATACACGGTATCAAACCTGGCGTAAGCTCTGGGCATCCTTGGCAAAAGCTGAAAAGCAGATGGGCTTGGCGATTTCTGAAGAACAGGTGTCTGCACTGGAAACCCATATTGAAGACATTGACTATCAATGTGTAAAGAACCGTGAAGAGGAAGTCCGCCACGATGTAATGGCTCATGTTTATGCGTATGGGATAGCTGCCCCTATTGCCTCTGGAATTATTCATTTAGGTGCCACCAGTTGCTATGTTACCGATAATGCTGATTTAATTATTTATAGAGATGCTCTACGTTATTTGCGTTCAGAGCTTTTGAAGGTTTTAGCAAACCTTTCAGACTTTGCCGAAAAATATAAAAATATGCCCACACTTGGCTATACACATTATCAACCTGCACAGCTTGTCACCGTCGGTAAGCGGGCTACTCTTTGGATGCAGGATTATCTGAGCGATCTTGAAGAAATCGATTTTGTGCTGGGTAATATGAAATTTCTCGGTTGCCGGGGAACCACGGGAACCGAGGCGAGTTTCTTAGAACTTTTTGATGGTGATACCGAAAAAATAGATAAAATGAATGGCTTGATTGCCAATGATTTTGGCTTTGACAAATGCTTCGCTGTTTGCTCACAGACCTATCCACGAAAATTGGATAGCCGAATTTTGAACTGTCTTTCCTCAATAGCGCAAAGCTGTTACCGAATGGCAAATGACATCAGATTGCTCCAGCATGACAGACAGATAGAAGAACCCTTCGAAAAAAATCAAATAGGATCCTCTGCTATGGCATATAAACGAAATCCCATGCGCTGTGAGAGAATCTGCTCTCTTGCGAGATATTTAGTAGCAAACGCTTCAAATGCAGCAATGACAGCCTCCGTTCAATGGTTAGAAAGAACTCTTGACGATTCGGCAAACAGACGTATATCTATGCCGGAAGGCTTCTTATGTGCCGACGCTGTTCTCCGTTTGGCTCAAAATGTAACGGATGGACTTCATGTAAATGAGAAAATCGTTGAAAAAACAGTGAGCGAATATCTGCCCTTTATTGCAACCGAAAATCTGATGATGGAGGCGGTAAAGCGTGGCGGCGACCGTCAGCAGATTCATGAAATTATTCGCAAATGCTCTATGGAAGCTACAGCGGAAATGAAAAACGGCGGCGAGTGCAATCTCCTCAAATTATTAAGTGACGAGAAAGAATTTGGTCTTTCCGAAGCTGAAATGAAAGAACTTCTGGAGCCTAAAAAGTACATTGGAAGATGTGCCGAACAGGTTGAACGCTTTAATTCGGAGATAAAGCTCCTGATTTCGGATATTGACAGAGATACGGCGCAAATCACATTATAATATTATAAAGGTAGGTGGAAAATTGTGCAGGAAAAAATCCTTGTTTTGGATTTTGGCGGTCAATATAATCAACTGATTGCCCGAAGGGTTCGTGAGCATCATGTGTATGCAGAAATTAAGCCGTACAATAAGATCACGGTAGAAGAAATATGTAAAATCAGCTACAAAGGTATTATTTTTACCGGCGGACCCAATAGCGTATATGATAATGCGTCTCCCCATTATGATCCTGACATTTTAAATCTCGGTATTCCGATTTTAGGTATTTGCTACGGCAATCAGTTGATGGCATATATGGAGGGGGGTAAAATTTACAGTGCAGAAAACTCAAGTGAATACGGAAAAACCTCGGTTACAGTTTCAGAAAGTCCTTTGTTAAAAGATATTCCGAAAAACAGTATCTGCTGGATGAGCCACACGGATTACATCAAGGAAGCTCCTGTTGGGTTTTCTGTTATTGCTCGAACTGCTAAATGCCCCTGTGCCGCCATGAGCGATGAAAAACGCCGCTTATACGGTGTACAATTTCATCCGGAGGTCACTCATACACAATATGGCAAGGTTATGCTGTATAATTTTCTTTTTAGAATATGCGGCTGCAGCGGCAACTGGAAAATGGATCATTTCATTGATAAGGCTGTCGAGAAATACAAGACAGAGCTTGCCGGAAAGAAGGTGTTACTGGCTCTTTCCGGAGGCGTGGATTCCTCGGTAGCAGCCACCTTACTTTATAAGGCTATCGGCGAGGATTTGACTTGTGTATTCGTGGATCACGGATTATTACGTAAAAATGAGGGCGATTTCGTAGAAAACACCTTCAAGGGCAGATTTGGAATGAACTTTATCCGTGTAAATGCAGAGAGTCGTTTTTTAGAAAAGCTGGCCGGCATAACAGAGCCGGAACAAAAGCGAAAAATTATTGGCGAAGAATTTATCAGAGTATTTGAAGAAGAAGCAAAAAAGCTTGGCAAAATCAATGTTCTTGCCCAAGGAACAATTTATCCCGATGTGGTGGAAAGCGGCAAGGGTGATTCTGCTACGATTAAAAGTCATCATAATGTAGGCGGTCTTCCTGATGTTATTTCCTTTGATAGTATTGTTGAGCCCCTTGCAGATTTATTTAAGGATGAGGTAAGAGAGGTCGGCAATAAACTCGGATTGCCGAAAGAACTTGTATACAGACAGCCCTTTCCCGGTCCTGGTCTTGCTGTAAGGGTTATTGGTGAAATCACAAAGGAAAAATTAGATCAGCTCAGAGAGGCAGACGCCATCTTCTGCGAGGAAATCGCCAAGCATTCGTCAGAAGAGATGACAAACCAGTATTTTGCAGTTCTGACAGACCTTCATAGCGTTGGTGTAAAGGGAGATGCTAGAACCTACGGATATACGGTTGCCCTTCGTGCAGTTACCACAGATGATTTTATGACTGCCGAATGGACATGGCTTCCGTATGAATTGCTTGAAAGTGCAAGTTCAAGAATAACCAATGAAATAGAGCAAATTACACGGGTTGTTTATGATATCACATCAAAACCGCCGGCGACGGTGGAGTGGGAATGACGGAACGGATATTCAAGAGAACATCTGATTGCATATAAATATTAGGCGGAGAAAATTGTTGAAATCATCCGCGCGGATACGCTCGAATATTTGCGGGTAGAGGAGCTCTCAATCATAATTGGAAACAAGCGCTATCACAGCGCTTGTTTTGACGGATGCTATCCAACCTCCATCTCAAGCGATACACGAAAAGATTACTTTGAGCAGAAATTGTCCTCAAAGTCTTCTACTATTTTTCAATGTAATTTCTAAGAGTGCCAATTTTTTCAATCTTACATTCTACTACATCTCCAGCTTCCAATGTTCTCGGCGGATCAAATCCTAAACCAACACCTGCAGGAGTACCAGTCATAATGATATCTCCTGGGTATAAAGTAAGCCCTTTTGATAGATCATGGATGATAGTAGGAATATCAAAGATTAATTTAGAGGTATTAGAATTTTGTCTCACTTCCCCATTTATACTGCACGAAATATCTAATGAGGGTGGAAATGGAATATCCTCTTTAGAAACAATATAAGGACCTATGGAACAACAAGTATCCATGCTCTTTCCTTTAAACCACTGTATATGCTTTTTTTGTATATCTCTTACAGAAAAGTCGTTTCCAATGGTGTAGCCAAAAATATAGTCTTCAGCCTCTTCTTTAACAATATTTGTGCCCTTTTTTCCTATGATGATTGTGAGCTCAACTTCGTAATCTAGCTGATTTGTAAAGGATTTGTGACTGAGTATTATATCTTCTGGTCCCATACAGGGATAAGCTAATTTCGTGAAATAGATAGGCTCTTTTGGAACCATATTGTCTCCACCAGGTATGGATTTTATTTCATTAGCATGTTCTATATAATTTTTTCCAAGGCAAAACACATTCCTTCTTGGATAAGGAATAGGAGATAAAAGTACTATATCTTCTCTAGCTATAGTAGGAATATTTTTATCTTTTAAAATTTTGTGAATTTCCTCTTGCAGTTTGGAATTGTATTTTTCTATAAAGGAAATCATGTCTTTAGGGCAAGATTTCATCAAACTCTCTAATTTAACGACTTTATTAGAATCTATAATGGCTAGAAAATTCTCCTTTGTAGATTTCATTGATGCATTAGCAAAAATCATTTGTTCACCTCATTGATATAATTGAATGTTCTTTTAGTATATTAAAAGTACCTTTTGAACTGACAAAAAAGTTTGTAGCGCTTTATTTTGCTGAAGTAGACAGGTTCATTTTGTAAAGGTATACTAGGTATTATACAAAATATTTGGCAAATAATGAATAATAATGGCTATAAATAAAGTACAATACTTTTTAAAGTGTTAAATGTAATGTCTAAGGTGTAAAATAATCAATGAAAGAGATGCTTATTAGCTCTTACATGGCTGTAGTTATTTATTAGGCCATTTTAGAGTATAAATAAATTCTAATAGTGGAGAGGGATACATGAAGACAAGTATAAAGCAGTTATATCAAAATACCGAAAATTTTTCAGACAAGGATATCATCATCAATGGATGGATTCGAACAAATAGAGGATCAAAGCATTTTGGCTTTATTGAAGTCAATGATGGCACTTACTTTAAGGGAGTTCAAGTAGTGTATGAAGAAGATATAGATAATTTTTCTCAAATCAGTAAACTTACTATAGCTACGGCAATTACAGTAAGGGGTAAGTTTATACTCACTCCAGATAGCAAGCAGGCCTTCGAGATAAAGGCTGATGAGATCAAAATAGAGGCAAGTGCAGACTCTAGTTATCCTTTACAAAAGAAAAGGCATACTTTAGAGTATTTAAGAACGATTGCTCATTTAAGACCTAGAAGCAATACCTTTTCAGCTGTCTTCCGAGTTCGTAGTTTGGTTGCTTATGCTGTACATCAATTTTTTCAGGAGCGAGATTTTGTCTACACCCACACGCCTATTATAACGGCTAGTGATGCAGAAGGCGCAGGAGAAATGTTTCATGTCACTACTCTAGATTTAAAGAATCCTCCTAAAAATGAAAGAGGAGATATTGATTTTAGCAAAGATTTCTTTGATAAAGCCACTAATTTAACTGTTAGTGGCCAATTAGAAGCAGAAGCTTTTGCCTTAGCTTTTCAAAAGGTTTATACCTTTGGCCCTACTTTTAGAGCGGAAAATTCAAATACAGCTCGACATGCTGCAGAATTTTGGATGATCGAACCTGAAATCGCTTTTGCAGACTTAAATGACGATATGGAACTTGCAGAAGACATGATTAAATATGTAATTAATTATTTACTTGTCAATGCAGCAGAAGAAATGAATTTCTTTAATAGCTTTATCAATAAGGGATTATTAGATAAATTAAATAATATCGTAAACTCTGATTTTGCACATATTACCTATACAGAGGCAATCGACATATTAACAAAGGCTAAAAAAGAGTTCCAATACCCGGTTTCATGGGGAATGGATTTACAGACAGAACACGAGCGCTATATTGCAGAAGAGGTTTATAAAAAGCCTGTATTCGTAACAGATTATCCAAAAGACATCAAAGCTTTTTACATGCGCCTTAATGATGACGAAAAAACAGTAGCAGCTATGGACTTACTTGTACCTGGTGTAGGTGAAATCATAGGGGGAAGTCAAAGAGAAGAGAGGCATGATATACTACTAGAACGAATGAGCGCAGTAGGATTAAACTCTGAAGATTATTGGTGGTATTTAGAACTTAGAAAGTATGGTGGTGTAAAACATGCGGGTTTTGGACTTGGCTTTGAAAGAGCAATTATGTATATGACAGGCATGGAAAACATTCGAGACGTTCTACCATTCCCAAGAACAGTAGGAAATGCAGAGTTTTAACAAGAAGAGCGTCTGTGGCGCATTAGCAGCCAGCAATCAGCTATCAGAAATTCGTGTTCCTCTTGGGTCAAAGATCCTTCGCGAGCACCCAGGATGACTAAAGCAGTAGTTCGTGTTAAAAAGTAGAGTTTTCCTAACAAGGGATAAATCAGATATACATTTATATATCTGACAAACATATATCTGACAAGAAGTTACATCGTGAAGAAAAAAGTCTCCAATTTCATTGAAGTTGGAGACTTTTAAATTGTAGGCTTTAGCCTGTTGAGCCCTTAAGGGCGAAACATAAAACCACCCGCTA
>ENA-UOOM01000872-UOOM01000872.1-fermentation-metagenome-genome-assembly--contig:-NODE-872-length-31916-cov-4.189605_pt1 | contig 31916 bp, 31 predicted proteins | sample MGYA00245781_ERZ724031 | MGnify/ENA primary metagenome ERZ724031 (study PRJEB28704, sample SAMN03018317) | fermentation metagenome | biome: anthropogenic terrestrial biome; feature: soil; material... | reverse complement strand
GCTCAACGCGCTGACAGGCAAGCTGCTGGGACTGTTGGGGATTGATGTCAGCACCCGCTGGGGCGGCAGTGTGCAGTTTTTTATTTATGACGTAATCAAAATCACGATACTGCTGTGCGTGCTGATTTATGCGATTTCGTATGTGCAGAGCTATTTTCCGCCGCAGCGCAGCAAGAAAATACTCGGGCGGTTTCGCGGTATCGGCGCCAATGCGATTGCGGCGCTGCTGGGTACGGTAACGCCCTTTTGTTCGTGTTCGTCCATTCCGCTGTTTATCGGATTTTCCAGCGCGGGATTGCCGCTGGGCGTAACGTTTTCGTTTTTGATTTCTTCGCCGATGGTGGATTTGGGCTCGCTGGTGCTGCTGATGAGCATTTTCGGCGGCAATGTGGCGGTGATTTATGTGTTGTTTGGGCTTGTTATTGCCATAATTGGCGGTACGCTGATAGAAAAAATGCATATGGAAAAGTATGTGGAGCAGTATGTTCGCGCTGCCGCAAATGTGGATATCGAGCTGCCGGAGCTGACGAAGCAAGATCGCCGCCGTTATGCCTTTGAGCAGATGAGCGCTACGTTTAAGCGCGTATTTCCTTATATTTTGATTGGCGTGGGTATCGGCGCGGTGATTCATAACTGGGTACCGCAAAATTTTATTGAGCGCGTATTGGGCAGTGACAATCCCTTTGGGGTGATATTTGCCACACTGGTAGGCGTGCCTATGTACGGCGACATTTTCGGCACGATTCCCGTAGCGGAAGCGCTGTATTATAAGGGAGCGAAGCTGGGGGCGATACTGGCCTTTATGATGGCGGTGACGACGCTGTCGCTGCCGTCGCTGATACTGTTGCGCAAGGCGGTAAAGCCCAGACTGCTGGCGCTGTTTATCGGCATTTGCGTTGTGGGTATTGTGTTGGTGGGCTATGCGTTCAATTTTCTGCAGCCGTTTTTGACATAGAAAATACGAAAAAGTATAAGCGGGAAGTTTGGTTATTTTTGATGCAAAAGAAGACGCAGTGCGTCTTTTTTTATTGCAGAAAAAGGGAGATGGTCCAATGTAAATCAAAAAGAAAATGTATGAGAAAGTTCGGCGGTGTGAAAAGAGATGTGAGCAGACAAATGGATATTCAAAGGGTAATCCAATAGCACTGTAAAGAAAAGGGATGCGGGTGTTATGGTGTTATGCGGATATAGGAGAGCATTTTACACAGCGAGGCGGAGAAGTGATGGGTATTTGCGAAAAAGAGAGGCTTTGCGGAGGTTATGTACTGTTTATGGGACGCAAAACGGAAAGTTTTTTGAATTATTCATGCATTTACGGCTATGATAGAAGTACGAAAGACATATGGATATTTCATAAAAACAGATGGCTGCAGCAAGGATAAAAAAAGTATTGATTTTGCGGCGGCGCATCAGCAGAAAATAAAAGGAGAGATCAATATGGCACAAGAATTGAAAAAATGCGCGGTTTGCGGCGCGGACATGGCCACAGGGGCAAAGAGCTGCCCGCAGTGCGGGGCGCAAAACAAAAAGCCGATTTATAAGAAAGGGTGGTTTATCGCCATCGTAATCGTTGTTCTTCTCGCTATCGGCATTGGGAGCATGGGCGGCGGGGAGAGTTCAACTTCTGCACAGAGCGGACAGACGCAACAGAGCCAGCAAACACAAGAGCCTTCGAAACCGGCGGAAAAATTCACTTTTGTGGAAGGACCCACTGAGGTGCGAGACAGCTACATGTATAAAATCGTAGGGATTTTGAAAAACAACACGGACAGAGAAATAAGCTACGGACAGGTGGAGTTTGTTGTCTTTGACAAATCGGGCAATCAGCTTACCACCGCTTATGCCAACATCACCAATTGGGCAGCGGGCGGCACCTGGAAATTTGAGGCCGTGACGTTGGAAGAGCCGCAGGATGTGGGGTCGTTTCAGTTCAAAGAAGTAACAGGGTTTTAATTTGTAAGCGGAGCGGAGAGAGTCTGCTTATAAACATACGAGTAAGCAGGCTCTTTTCTAGAATGATGGAAAAGGAATTTTAGCATGCTGTATTTGTGGATAAGAATGGCGGGGGCAGTGGTAAAAGAACAAAGAATAGGATAAAAAAATATATAGAATCTACTGTGTCTAAAAGAAAAAACAACTGCCAAAATGACAGTTGTTGATAAAATTATTTTTAGAAAGGCTCATTGTATTTGGTGAAGCCCTTTTCAGAATCCACCATAAACGATGAGATAATTGAACTATTCAGAAAAATCCTGACGGCCTTCTTTATTGCTTCTTTTCAAGCTCAACGGTAGTAGTTATCCCCATTGCAGTCACTTCATAACTGATTTTACCGTCTTTATATTTGAAATCTTTTGTTGCAGCATCTGATGCAAGCAAAGCTTCCGATGTTTTACTCGTGTCGTTTTGCGATGTCCAAGAATATTCAGCTACGGCAGTTGTGGGGGCTTGATAAGTTCCGGCCCAATAAAGTGCTTTGGAGCTATCTCCTTCAAACATCCAATTAATTTCAATTGTCTCACCTTGAATCGTTGCCTCCTGCCAGGTATCTTTTGAAGCAGAATTATTTTGTACCCACACGCCTGTAAGGTCAGGTACTTTGTTGGCATCACCGCCTCCACAGGCGAACATGCCTATTGCCAGGCAAATCATTAAAATCAGAACAACAATTTTTTTCATTACGCAACCACCTTTCGCATTTTTCCGTGTATTTTTTATTATTATATCGTAAACGATATCAAATCACAACAATCGATAAAATGTTAAGCCATATGTTACTTGTAAAAAAATATTGATAAAATACAGAAAATATAAAATGATTCAATGAATATTTTTCATTCGAATCCACACGAATGAGATAGATATAAAGGACAAATAACGACAAACTAATTTAGAAGTGATAATAATAAGAAATTCATTGAAAAAACTTCAGTGCTTATATAAAGGACGTGAATTGATAAAGTTGTATCGAATGACAAAGTACGCGAATCCGTTTTCGAATGAAAACAAAAAGAAATCAGTTGATTAGGAGGCTGAATGGCTGTATAATATGATTTACGGTTTGAGTGAATAAGCCGAAGACAGGGCACGCGCGAAGCGTGCGGACGCAGTGGCGATGAAGCGCCCACAGACATGGACATAAGAAGATGAAGACAATAAAGGAGTGAAAAACATGCAATTAACAAAGACGAGAAGTCTCACCGTTGCAGGCATGTTGGTCGCTGTCGGTGTGCTGTTGCCTTACTTAACGTCCCATGCCTTTGGTGTGCAGGGAACAGTGATTTTGCCGATGCACCTGCCTGTGCTGTTGACGGGATTTTTGTGCGGACCTGTGTTTGGTATGTTGGCGGGGGTGTTGACACCGCTGATTAGCAGCTTGATGACGGGGATGCCGCCCGCTTTTCCCATGCTGCCCATTATGATGGCGGAGCTGGCAACCTACGGTTTGGTATCGGGGTTGCTGTATGAAAGAGCGGGTTTAAACAAGGTAAAATTTGGGATTTATCCTGCACTGATTGGTGCCATGTTGGCGGGCAGAGTGGTTTATGGGCTGATGTTTTGGCTGCTGACACTGACAGCGGGACAACTGAAGGCACTAAGCGTTTGGGCGGCTGCGGTGACAGGACTGCCGGGCATTATCATTCAACTGATTTTTGTGCCGATTATTGTAGCGGCTGTGATGAAAGGAAGAAAAATACGATGAGTGTAAACAACGAATTGTTTGAAGAAGCCAAAAGAATGGTGGCTGCGGGCGAGTATGCCTGCGTGGTGCTGCGTGACGATATGATTACTGATCAGATGGAGGGCAGCGGCGTGACACCTGTGCTGTTGTTGTTTGAAGGCAGACGGCTGGCGGACGCTGTGGTGGTGGACAAAATTGTGGGTAAGGCTTCGGCGATGATTTTTGCCCTTGGCGGCGTAAAAGAGGTTTACGGCGAAATTATGAGCATGCCTGCGCTGGCGTTTTTGGCGCAAAAGGGCATTAAGGCCACCTGCGGGCAGTTTGTCAACGCGATAGAAAATCGCGAAGGCACGGGCACATGCCCGATGGAGATGGCGGTAGCGGATATTACCAATGAAGAAGAGGCATATCCTGCACTGAAAGCCAAGGTGGCCGAACTAAGAGCAAAGGCGGAAAAAGAAAAGAAAACTGCGCCTGCGCCAAAGGCAGCAGAGGCAAAAGCGGCAGAGGAACCTGCCGAGGAATTGGAACATTGCTGGAACTGCGGAAAACAGATTCCCGCAGACAAAGACGAATGTCCTGTTTGTGCGGATTCGTTGTAGAAACGAAATACAAGGCAGGAAGAGAGCAGCGTGATATGCGCTGCTTTTTTGTTTGCGTGAAAACGAAGAAGGGCGGGAAAATAGAAAAAAAGCGAACAGGCGACATATGCGGGTGCTTGAGTGGCGGAGTGGTCGGATAATGTTAAATCGGCTGAGATAGAGAAAGATAAGCGAGGCGAGTGGGGATACGGGAAAAGTAGACGAGGTTGCGAGAGAAGCACACTGGAAAATAAAGATGTGGGGGTCAGACGAATTGCAGGAAAAGACAAGAAGGTAATTTGAAAGGTCTTGGAGCGAAAGATATCTGTTGGGGCGTAAGGAAGGTGTAATCGGCTGTAAGTGAGAAATGGAGGCATGGGGGAGGTTTAATCGGTTGAGAGCAGAGGATATCCACAGGGTGCGGGAGCTGGGGGCAAGCAGAATCAGAGGGCGCGGCGTTTATGGACTTGCCGTCGCGCTGAAACGGGACAAAAACAACCCTGAAAAAGGAAAACATTCTTGAACTGGGGTGTTTTGACATTGTATAATAACGCTATATAAACAAAATCGTAAAATATCTCAAACGATATCAAAGGAGACGGATATGAAAAAAGCTTTGGCGGCACTATGGGTTATGTGCTTGATGGTTTGTTTTTGCATGCCTGTCAGTGCGGCACCGGGGGGTGTGTATCGCATTGAAGAAATGGAGATGAGTATAACAATTCCGCAGGATTGGACGGTGCTGACGCGAAATGTTGCCGCTGATGACGCTGATGTGCAGCGATACGGCGGCTATGATTTGCTGATGCAGGACATGGGAGCAAATTCTATTTATCTCATAGCGGTCGGGACGAATAATGAGGCGCTGATGGTATCTATTGTTGACGGGATAGAAGAATTTAGCGGAGCGAAAAGTTTGAGTGAGATTTACGCAGAGGGCAACACCTCCGCTTGGCCAAAATATTTGGACTCAATGGAAAAAGGAGCGCTTTCGCAAGGCGCTGAATTTTTGGGTGTGTATGAGAGTGATGCGACCGGCAAAACCAACAATTATTTGTATATTCATATGAGAAGCAGGCAACAGGGAATGGAGATACAGGGTTATGCCACGTTTTTTGAGAAGAGCTTAATTACCTTTAGCATGTATCGTGTGGACGGAGGCGAGCTTACTCAGAGCAATCAGGCTACTTTTCAACGTATTTTGTCCTCGGTACACTATGACAATCAGCGAACGATTGAAGAATGGATCATGGTCAATCCAAAAGTGACGGCAACAGTAGGCAAACCTTCCTCGGCGGGAAGCAGGTTTTTGGTTACTTCACTGAGCGTACTGATTTTGTCGGGAATTGTGGCGTTATTTTCGTTTATCAAGAAAAAAACCAATGCGCTGATCGATAAAAAACAAGGCTTCAGCGCAAAAGACAGAGACCCGGTGCTGCAAAAGGGCCAGGGCGGTGAACTGTGGGAAAATATGACGGAATCGCAGGCGGCGCAAAGCTTTGCGGCACAACCGCACAGCGAGGAGAGCCTTCAAGAGACAGAGGACGAAAAAAAGGCATGGAGCGACGCGGCGGAAACAAAAGAGGCGTATTTGACAGCCAATGCGAAGGAGACATCCATAGCAGATGAGCCGGAGGCGGTGGGACTGAATGAAGAGCAAATGGAAAACAGAGAGGTGGTTTGTGGGTCGTGTGGGGTGAGTTTGCCGCAAGACAGCGCCTTTTGTATGAAATGCGGGACAAAGACGAAATAAAGCAGACAAAGCAGTTAAGGAAAGACAAATCGGCTGCGCAAGCGGGGTGTTCAAAGGGCATAGGGCGAGAAGGATGTGTCAGCCAGGTTGAGTCAGACATCAAAAGAATATAAAAAAACGGGAAACGTCTAATCAGTGATACGCATAGGCGTGTATTGCGGTACGTATCAGACAGTTTGAGAGCAGCTATCGTAAGGATATGAGAAGTGGGAAAGGCAGTCCGTTATGAGAGATACTCTATGGGGCAAGTTGAATACGTTGCGTCAACAGATACTCAAGCGCAAGGGGAAATAGGCGAAGCCTGCTGGGCGAACACAAGAGAGGCAAAGGGGCCATGGGCAATCAGAGAAATTATGACCGAGAAATATTCACACGGCGGCAGAGACACAAAACGAATCTGAGCGATATCAGGCAGGCATACGATACGGGAGTACAAGGCGCGGCGGCGCAAAGGGAGAGAAGTATGGAAGAGAAAATTACCGCGGAGATGCTGGAGGACGGCAGTATTTTAGTGGCGTTGACACAGCAATATGGTGAAGACCGGTCGGATGAAAACTTTATTGCCTTGCTGAGTTGTTTGAGGGACTCGGTGGTGTGGGTACCGATGAATGTCATCGTGTCGCAGGAAGATCAGGAGCAATTTTTAAAGGCGAAAGTCGGCGAAGAGGTAAAAAACAAAAATGCCATTCGCTTAAAACCCGATATATTGGCAGTGGCGAGCGGCGCGCAATTTTTCCCTGTTTTTTCTCAGAAAGAGCAAATAGACGAAGAGTATGGCCGGCATTTTTCAATGATGCCCATGCCGTTTTTGCAGGCGTTGGCCGCGGCGCAGACCTATGATGTGGTGGGCATTGTGGTGGATGCTTTCAGCGCAAAATTGGTTATCGAAAAAGAATTGTTTGATTTTATAAAAGAAATGCCCACCCAATTGGAAGAATAAAGTGCAGACGAATAAGCATTGGGCGTTGGTGTATGTGGCGGGCGTCATTGAGGTGTTGTGGGTGATTGGTCTGGCGCGCGCGAATACCCGGTATGAGTGGGTAGCAACGCTGCTGATGATTGTGCTGTCATTTTATGTGTTGTTGGGTGCAATGAAGGCGCTGCCTTGTGCCACGGTGTATGCCGTTTTCACCGGCTTGGGCACAGCGGGAACGAACATTGTGGATATGGTGTTTTTCGGCGAGGCGTTTTCGTGGACAAAAATCATGCTGATTGTGTTGCTGCTTTGCGGTATTATCGGCCTAAAACTGACCACGCCGCAGGACTGCATCGGGCAAGGGCAAACATAATGGCTTGGGTGTATTTGATATTGGCGGGTATCGGCGAAGTGGTGGGGGTCATGGGCATGAACCGAGTTGTGCAAAAAAAGAGTTTGAGTGCTTATGCAGTGTTGATTGGTGGATTTGCGCTGAGTTTCAGTCTGTTGAATTTGGCACTGAAAAGTCTGCCCTTGGGGGTGGCTTATGCGGTGTGGACGGGCATTGGTGCGGCGGGCGCAACGCTGGTGGGAATGTTTTTTTACGGAGAGTCCAAAGACGGCAAGCGGCTTTTTTTTATCGCGCTGATCATTGCGGCGGTTGTGGGACTGAGGCTGAGCACATAACGGCGACTCAATGCTTATAGGGGCGTAAAACAAGCATGAAACCTTTAGACACCCTTGAAAAGAGGTGTTTTGACATTGTATAATAAGAAACAAATTGAAAAATGCAAAATGTATCAAAGGAGACGGATATGAAAAAAGCTTTGGCGGTGCTGATGGCGCTGTGCGTGGTGTTTTGTTTTTGTATGCCCCTGAGCGCGATGGACATGACTCATCGTATTGAAGAAGCGGGGATGGATGTTACTCTGCCCGAAGATTGGGTGGTGTATACGCGCGATACGCCCGCAAATGATCCCAATATTGAGATTTACTATGTGGGTCATGCGGAAATGATAGCCTATATGGAAAAGTATGACGTATACATGGAAGTGCTGCCCGATTCAGAGATGATGGTAGGGGTGAAAATTTGGTCTGTGGATCGACTGGGCACTGATTTTCGCAACGTATTGAGCACAGAAGACAAAGCTGAGCGAGATAGGCTGTTTAATGATATGATTATCAATGCGCCCGCAGGTGATGTGACTTTACTTGAACTCTATGAGAGCAATGTCGGTGGCGACAATAACTATTTATATTTAAAAAACGAAGTGAGAACCGAGAGTTATATTGTGGAACAATATGTTGCCGTTGTGGGGGACAAGGCAGTGTTTGTCTATGGCATGCCCACCGACACCTATCGACTCGACGCATTTAACCAAGGGGTGTTAAAACAAATACTAAAAGACATTCGCTATGATAACGGCACGCTAATTGGCGCAACGCAATCGAATAAGCCCATCGGTGGCACCGATCAGCCCGACCAGTCAACACCATCTTCATCCGTGGCGCCATCTGCACCGTCAAAAGGCACTATGGACGTGCGCACCATTGTGTTAATTGCCCTGGGGGCTTTGGTGTTGGCAGGTGTGGCAGTGGCAGGGGTGTTGCTATTGAGAAAGAAAAAACCGAAAAGTGGTATGCAAGAGGCTGCAAATAGGGCGCAACCTCGTGTGGATGCGGCAACTTCTGTGCAAAACAATGGGGCACCTGCACCGATGACACCTGCCCTGCAACCGGTGCAGCAGCCTGTGGGGCAGACAACCACGGTGCCCGCAGCCCCTGTGCAGCAAGAGGTGCGACGCAAAGCCTTTTGCGGGCAATGCGGCGAAAAATTGTCGGAGACGACAAAATTTTGCGGTAACTGCGGTGCGAAAGTAGAATAAACGGTATACATACTGAAAAACGAGGCATTTGCCTCGTTTTTTTATGTCTAAGTATTAAAGAAAACAAAGTCTACAGAGAGGATTGTCATGAAAAGTCAAAAAGGGAAAGTGTGTAAGAGGCAAAAGACAGGTGTGCGTACTATTTTGAGTAGGGAAAAGACGCTAGAGGGCTAAAACGTCCTTGAAAGCGTGGGTTTTGCCATTGTATAATTAAAATACAGTGACGTGTTTGTAAAACGATGAAGGGAGACAACGATGAAAAAAGCGGTGGCGATGCTGGCGGTGATGTGCATGGTGATTTGTTTTTGTGTGCCTGTTTGCGCAGAGACAGGAGGCGCTTTTTATTTTGAAAAGGCCAAAATGCACATGGAGATTCCGCAGGAATGGGTGGTTTTCACACGAAACACGCCGCGGGATGATGAGGATATTGAAAAGCATTTTAAGGATTATAATGAAATGATCGAGATGATGGAAGAGGAAGAATGGTATTTGATTATGTATCTCGATTCTGATTATATTGCAGGTATTGATATGTGGCCGGCATATCAAATGGTGGACAGTTTTCGGGTTTTGTTGGAACAGGAAACGGACGAAGGACGACAAAAGCATCTGGCGGAAGTGGACAAAGAATCGCGGTTTGCCGATTATACCAACAAACAATTTTTTCAGAACAATCCCGGAGCGGAAAACAACTATCATTTTTTGCAAGTGGATGAAGTAATGGACAATCTGGTCTTTAGAGAATATATGGTAATTGCAAACGGGCAAGCAGTGACTATTTTTATTGGCGCGCCGGGTAAAGAGGCGTTGGATGAGGGCGATATTGCGGTGATGGAAGAGTTGATGCAGGGCGTGCAATTTGAAAACGGCGTTGTAGCAAACATGCCCGAGGCAAAAGCCGCCAATGCAACAGAAGGCAGCACTTCGCAAAATATTGTTCTGTGGGGTTGGATAATGGTCTTGGGTTTGGGTGCTGTTGCGGTAGCATTGGTATGGGGAATGGTGCGCTTAAAAAGGAAAAAGTGGTATAACGTACAAAGGCGTTCTGATAAAATGCGTGTAGACAAGAAAAAACAGACCAATCAGCCGACAACACAATATGTCAGCGCAAGAGGAGATGTGATAAAGAAGGAGAATATTCTATGTGCACGTTGCGGCAAAAGCATACCTGCGGATTCGGTGCGCTGTGTGCGCTGCGGCATGAAGGTGGAAGAGATGCAAGATAAATAAACGGCATAATGGCAGTAGGGTTAATAATATGAAAAGGGGACAGATAAGAGAACGAACAAGAGGAAGATGAGAAGGTTGTGTGAATGAAAGAGTGTAAAAAAGAACGAACAGAGTTTTGCGGGTAAAAAAGAGCGGTTGAGGTGAAAACGCCCTTGAAAATGAACAAGAAATCATTGTATAATGAAATCATATAAAGAGGTAACAATAAAACAAAGGAGAGGGACATGAAAAAGTTTTTAGCAATTGTAATGGTTTTATGTTTGGTGTTCGGTTTTTGCATGCCAATCAGCGCAGAAGCAGGGGGGATTTATCGCCTTGATGAGGCAGGCATGACGATGAAAGTTCCGCAGGACTGGAAAGTCTTGACAAGGGCGTCATCGGCGACAGATAAGGATATTTTGATTCAGTATAACAGTTATGATGAAATGATGAATTTTATGCGGAACAACGACATCTATGTGGATGTGTTGCCCGAATCCAATACGTATATCAGCGTAGAGATGTGGCCTGCAGACGAGATGATCGACGAACTGTATGACATATTAAACGCAGGCAGTGAAGGAGAAATGCAATCAATTCTCTCGCAGGCACAAACAGACGGAAAGCTGCCTTCGATTAAAAATGCAACGTTTTATTATGGCAATCCCGGCGAGGACAACAACTATCGCTATTTTCAATATGATGTGGATGGAGAAAATTTTCCCTATCGTGAATATGTAATTGTTGCAAATGGTCAGGTGCTGTTTATTTATACGGCACGCATGGATAACAGCGCGTTGAAATCGAACGATATCGGAAATGTTGAAGAGTTCTTGGAAGGAGTTCGTTTTGCAGACGGCAGATCGGTTGCAGCTGCGGGCGGATCAACTTCTTCTTCGTCAAACACAAATAATGTAACAACAAGCTCGAGCGGCGGTGTAAAGACGATTTTGCTGTGGATACTTGCCGGTCTTGTGGTAGCAGGCATGGTGGTGGCAGGCATATGGCTGTTTGGTAAGAAAAAACCGAACAGTGGCGCAAAACCTGTGCAAAGTGCAACACCCGTAACGCCCGTAGCCCCACAACCTGTGCAGCCTGCAGCACCCGTGGCACCCGTTGCCCCACAGCCCGTGCAGCCTGCAGCGCCTGTAACACCTATTGCCCCGCAAAGTGCAGCGCCTGTAACGCCTGTCGAAGTTCCACCTGCGCAACCGACGGCATTTGTTGAACCTGTTGTGCCCGCAGCGCCCGTAGCGGAGGAACCGGTTGTGCCTGTGACACCTGTGGCTCCGCAGCCGACACAACCAATAGAACCTGCAGTACCTGTAGAGCCTGTGGCTCCTGTTGCCCCGCAGTTTGCACAACCTGCAGATTCCGTGGCACCTGCACAGTTGGCAGAAGACAAAATTGATTGTGCAGCATGCGGCGCAAAAATACCTTCAACAACAGCCTTTTGCACGGAGTGCGGAGCGAAAGTAGAGAAAAAACCTGTTTGCAAAAATTGCGGTGCGGTATTGGAAGAAGGCGCAGTCTTTTGCACAAACTGCGGCACAAAGGCAGAATAGATAATATAAGTAGCAGAAATAAAAGTCGATTGAATATAACGTAGAAAAGGGTGCGGCGTATGGGTTTGGAGCCTATTGTGCCGCACCCTTTTTAGGTACAAAGACGTTGACGTTTTTTGCCGATAGATATTTGCGTGTCACAGCGTGAAAAAAATGAGATAAAAACATAGGTGCTGTGTGCGCGAAAACAGTAAAACGGCAGACGTATATATTTATTAAAGCGAACCAGGTACGGCAAAGGACAACGGCGAAAATTTAGGGTAGCGTATATCATGGCACCGATGCGGTTTGCACTTGTTTGGGGCAGAACAACCTATACATAGTGTGTTGTGACGGATAAAAAAATACTACAGGACGTATTTTGTATCGAGGTCATTATTTATAAAAACAATTTTTTTCTTATAAAAGTGAATAAATAAAATTTCAAATAAAGCAGGAGGCGGGTATGGAAGATTATTATATGACCATCACAATACTGACTACACTGATCGGAGCCATTCTTTTTATGATTTATCCCATTGCGTTACGCGCCGGCAATAAGAGGCCGTTAGAGCCCCGTGAAGCAAAAGGAAAGATGATTGCTTATGTTTTGATTATGTTTTTCGGGTTCAACACCATCAGTATTTTGATGGGATGGGGCGTGTATCTGGGCGGTTTGGGATTGGTTATTCTCGGCATTATCGCTTATAACACCATTTTGCTCAGGGGCTCCTTTGCAAAATCCTTCAATGGACTGATGACGCCGTTGCAGGCAGAGATTATGCGGGCGGAAAAAGTAATCAAAAGCGCTTGGGAAAATCATCATACCGACTTGGACAAAAGAGCGATTCGCCAAGTGAAAAACTTTGAGCCGAGCGAGCAGCTGTATCAGCGCTATGCGGTATGGATAAAAGCGGAAGAGGCTGCAATGGACAGGCAGACTCTTGAAGAAGGGTATTATTTGCTCGAAGGGCTGCATAAAGGAAAGGATTATTTGGAAGCGTATTATGTGGCGCAAAAGCTGATACGTGCGGACCTGATGAAAAAGGGAGACTGGACTGCGGTAAATCAGGTCAAGACGATTGGGATATATAAAGAATTGCTGCCGACGGAGAAAGATTTTGTGCTCGGACAAAATATCAACGAAAGATATGTTGAATTTCTCAATAAAGAGACCGCGAATTTTGGTGAAAAAGACATGCGGCAGGCTAGCAGTATACTTTGGTATTATACGGAAACAAACTATAGAGATTTGGAAAAAGCCGACAGGGTGGCGCAAAGAATGTTGGAGGCGAACCATCTTCATCCTGCACAAGAAGAACAGCTCAAAGAATTGAAACAATTGTCGATTATTAAGAAAGCCTTTGAGGCGGACATGAAAAATCAAATACCGCTGAAAGATAAACCCAATATCAATATTCAGTTGCTGGAAGGTGAAATTGAAAAATGGGAAAAGGCCATCAGCGCGGATATCAGCGCGCAAATGCTGAAAAAAGGCGGTTATATTTTGAGTCATGCCATGCGCTTTGGACAGCTGGCAGCGGCTTATCGTGTGGCAAGCAGGCTGCTTGCGCTTTATGAAAACGCAGCGAGGGCAAGAGGGATCACAACGCCGCAGAGCCGTTCGGCTCAAGGAGAAATTTTTGCCGGTGAAGGTTTTATTGCACCGGCAGCAGCCGCTGCGGGAAGTCAAATTGGGGGAGGTCACGCCAACCAAGAACAAGCGGATACATCTGTAATTGGCGGTCAAAACGCAGCAGCGGAGGCTGTGCAGGCGCCGCAAGTGCAGTTTTGCCGCATGTGCGGCACAAAGCTGCCGATGGACAGCGTGTTTTGCAAGCAATGCGGGACGAAGATTATATAGAACCGCATAAGCACAAGGGGGTTGGGTGAAGCGGCGAATGGATGGCTGCGAGTGTGAGAGACGCTAGAAGTTCAGAAAGTGAGTTGGGAGAAAACGACGCAATGAGCTATTCGAGGGGTGTGGTGTGAGCAGAGCGGGTTGTGTCGACCGCGATAGCGAGATATCTAAAATAGAATGCGCGTAAACTAAGAAGGAAAAGTTGGCTGCATAAGCGGGCTGTCCAAGGCTATTGACAAAGGCAGGATGAGGCGCGACGATAAAAGTAAGAAGGACAACGGCGCAAATGCATGAGGTGCGTTTGAATGAATACAGCAAAGGATGAAAAGAGGCGGTTATGGGAATTTTTGTTTTAGTCATTATCGGATTCGTCATTTATTATATTGCAAAATCGACGGGGAATTCTTTTGAGGCCACGGAAAAGAGATTGCTGAAGGATTATGAGTCGGAGATTATGGGTGTTAATACCGTGGTGGAAGACACTTGGCGTAATTTTCACAAAGATGTAAAAAAGCACGAAATTCGCTCTCAGAGATTTACGGATACCGCCTATGGCAGCAGAGAGGGTGTGATTATGCTTTCTGTGTCTTGGATGATAAAAGACAAAAAAGAGATGAACGAAGAGTGGATTTGGAAAGGCTATTATGCGCTGGCGGGGCTGTGTTTTTATGGAGAATATTGGCAGGCTTATTCACTGGCCTTGGCGCTTCAGCGCCTGGACTGTGAAAAGCAGGGCAAGTGGACCCTTGCGGCGAAGGCGAAAAATTTGCAGTCCTATGCGGCACCGTTGCCCACGGAGAAGGAATTTTTTTTGCAACAAGACACGGGTGCGGTCTATAAGCGATTTATGGAAAAAGACGGCGATGAATTTGACGAAAAAGACATGAAAACAGGGGCATTGCTGATGTGGCACTATGAGGAAAAGGATTATCAAAAGGCCTCGGCAGTGGCGCAAAAGATGTTGGATGCCAATAAAGACGCGCTTGTTGAGACCAAGCTGACCAAGGGCGTGCATGAATTGTTTTACCTGAAAGCGGCTTTTGCCATGCAGACGCGCTATGGTAGTCAGGTGCAAACGCCTAAACTGAATGACGCTGAAATCAAGGGTTTTGTGGCGCGGTGGCAAAGAGAAGTCACTGAAAAAATCACCAATAAGCTCTTAGCGGAAGGTGCCTATATCGTAAAATATTTTTTGAATGCAAAAGAGAAGGCAAAAGCGCTGGAGTTTGCCGAACAATTGATTAAGCTGGAAGCGAAAATGGGCGAAAACAAGGCGGACAATGACGCAGCTGTGGTGCAAGACAACTCTTTGAATAAACAATGGCAAGAGGGTGGATTTTGTCGAAAATGCGGCGCAAAGATGGTGGAAGGCGGCACCTTTTGTGTTAAGTGCGGCACCAAAGCAGAGGTGCGCGGCAATATGGCGCAAATAGACCCCTTTGGTTTCAAAAAAGGGTTAGGCACGATTGTTGGCGAGCCTATCAGCAAGTACACCGCAGGATTGCAGGAGGGAGTAGGCTACATTACTTCAGAGTCTAACAGTGGAGAGTGGAGGGTTAAGATGTACCACTTTCCGATTCTTGAGGCAGAAAAATATTTCGATACGGTTGGCGGGATCTATTATTTTTCGGATTTTTGGACATACTCCGATAGCGGAAAGATTTTGGGTGCAGGATACACGACGGGATTTAGGCGAGAAAATTTGCCGACGGTGTATGAAACGGTGCTACGTCGACACGAAATATTGCGTCAAGAATTGAATAAAGAAGCGACATGCTCTTTTTATTCCTTCAACAAAGGAGAGGGAGAGACACAGATGAGTTTTTCGCAATTGTGCGAATTGATGAGACAGGGACGCAGAGGAGCCCATATTTTATACTGGGACGTAGAAGATATGGAAGTTTTTTTTAGATATGATTTTCAGACCCGACAGCGACATTATTGAAATGAAAATGTTATTTGTGATGTTGGAAGAGGGCAAAGGGCGTATCGGGAAGTTTAATGAAGAGATGATGAGGCATGAGTGGCACAAAAAAGAAGAACAAGATGTGATGTTGAATTGATGGGTTCTCAGTGCGCACTTTTTCATAAAATCAGTAAATTATCGGCAAGCATGGCACATAGTGGGGCACTCTGTGCGGGCGCAAGAATTTTTGAGAGAGATGTAACTTCAAAATGAGTATGGCGATGCGTTGACAATAGTGTATAATGAATACTGCGGAGGAATTTGATGAAAAGATATTTCTGGTTTATTTTAGCCGTTATTGCACTTTTGGGTGCTGTTTACAGTTTTACCAAGTTTGATGTGTTTATCGGGTTTGTGATTATTTTTGTTGCACTTGCGTTTATGTTAATAGGCATCAAAAAATGGAGCGAGCCTGCGAACAGATCTGCATCGCAGGAATCGAATGAAAAAAACGAGTTGCTTTAAAATTTTTGATTGTGTTGCCTTCGAATGACTTATCAAACTTTTATTATATTCAGAGGGGCAACAGGAGCTTGCTTGATTGTGTAAAAACCATTGTATGTACAGGACGGTTGAGATAAATAAGTTGTAACATGATTGAAGTGTATTGCAATTGTTGAAAAAAATACAGATCTATGATTATAGCCACGCAAATGCGTGGTTATTTGTATTAATACTAAAAAAGTATAGCAAGTAGATCTTATCAACTGTGATATTTGTAATAATTCTACATGAAAACTTGTAAAATGACTATTGCATTACATACTGGTGCATGCTAATATATTACATAGCGAACAAGTGAACAAGAAGTTCGTCTAAATGCAAACGGAGGAAACGAAATGATTAAAATAACAAAAGTTGACGTGTTTCAGGTGAGCAATCCCGATACGCCGGTATCAAAACCGATTTTGTGCCGCATCTATACGGACAAGGGTATATACGGCGACGGAGAGGCGGCAATGTCTTACGGCATTGCAACAACAGGTGCCTTTGGTATGCTGCAGGATCTGTCCAATTTGATTATTGGTATGAACCCTTTGGAAAATGAAGTCATTTGGCAAAAAATGTACCGCTCAACCTTTTGGGGACAAAACGGAGGCGGCGTATTTACCGCGGCGATGAGCGCCATTGACATGGCGATATGGGATATTAAAGGCAAGTATTTTAATGTGCCGATTCATATGCTTTTGGGCGGAAAACAGCGTGATCATCTGCGCACCTATGCCTCACAGCTGCAGTTTGGCTGGGAAGAGACGATGAAGGATATGATTACCACCGAACAATATGCCTGGGCGGCAAAGAAAGCCGTGGCTGAAGGCTATGATTGCATCAAAGTGGATTTTCTCTGGTACAGACCGGACGGCAAAAAATACAGCGACGACGAACGCACGACGCTGCTGAACCCCAAAACCATCGCAACGGTGGTGGACCGTGTGAGAGCGACGCGAGAAGCTGTCGGCGACGATGTGGACATTATCATGGAAAACCATTCCCTGACCGACGCGCAATCGGCCGTGCAGCTGGCAAAAGCGGTGGAGCCCTTTAATATTTTCTATTTTGAAGAGCCCAACACGCCTGATTCGCATACGGCAAAATACATCAGCGAAAAGACGAATATTCCCATTGCCAACGGCGAGCGCATCTATACGCGATGGCAGTATAATAAATTTTTCGAAAACAACACCATCCAGGTGGCACAGCCGGATATTGGCACCTGCGGGGGCATTACGGAAGTGAAAAAAGTGTGCGATTTGGCCTATATTTATGACGTTGCCATTCAGTTGCACGTCAGCGGAAGCCCGCTGTCGACCGCAGCGGCGTTGCAGGTGGAAGCAACCATTCCCAACTTCATTATTCATGAACATCACATCATCAATATTACGCCCGCCAATATCAAGTTGTGCAAATACGACTATCAACCCGTAGGCGGCAAATTCAAAGTACCGGAATTGCCGGGATTGGGCAATGAGTGGTCGGATTATGTGCTCAACGAAGCGAAAAAAGTGACAATCGAGAGCAACAAGCTTGCCTGGTAAACCGCTCGCAATATTAAAAAACCGGCATGACATTTGACAAGTTAAAAGAGAGAGGACTTGAAGACACAGATGGCTTTAAGTCTTTTTTCTTCAGTATTTGCAATTGATAATGTTGTGTGTTTAAATAGAATCAAATAGCGCTGTGCAGAAAAAACAGCTTAGAGGAGACCAAAAAAAGGATGAAGATCGAAAAAATTTCCGTTATTGATCAGGTCGTAGACGAAATCAAACAAACCATTATCAACCAAGAGTTAAAAGCAGGGGACAAGCTTGCCTCGGAAAGCGAAATGGCGGAATTGTACGGCGTAAATCGCTTAAGTGTCAGAATGGCACTGCAAAAATTGAGCACGCTGGGCGTTATTCGCACGCGGGCAGGGGACGGCTCCTATGTGACGGATTTTTCAATGTATCCGGTGATCAATGAAATTGTCGATTTTTATATGAGTGAAGATAAAATTGCGGAAGTGCAGCAAATGCGCAGGTTGCTGGAGCTGGAGTGCGTGGCGCTGGCTGCAAAATTGTCAACCGACGAAGAAAAAGAGGAGCTCAAACGCTGTTTGGATGTATATTATGAAGCACGTGCATTGATGATGGACAAGGATGAGAAAGCATTGACCGAAAAAACAATCGAAGCTGATTTTGCGTTTCACTCTCAAATCATCCGCATGTCGCACAATCGATTGTTTGAAGAAGTGTATTATATGGTTCAAAAGCTGATACGGGCACACATTTCACTTTTATTTACAAAGCGAAAAGAGCTGACGCGGCAAATGGGTAGCGGCTCTGTGGACGGCCACTATTTTATCTATGAAGGCATTTGCCAAGGCGATGTTGAAAAGGCACAAAAATTTATGGAAGAAGTATTGGATATTATTCCGCCTACCATTCAATTTGACTGATACGCAGTGCTTGCAGTAACCGGGGTGTCCTGAATTTATTTGCTAAAAACGCTGAATAAAAATCATGCATCAATGCGGTTTTTATTCAGCGTTTTTTTGATGTAAATACGTTACGATTTGATAAAACATTTCGAGCTCAAGATTATTCGATGGGTGTTTTGTTGCTGCCGTCAAGATTGATTCGATATGCGGCACCTGAATATTCGCCGTAGTAGATGTAATTGCCTGAAACGGCATAAAACCCCCACATCTTGGTGTTGTTGATTTTTTTGGCATCGCTTCCGTCTACATTGGCCGCATAAAACCCGTCGTCTTTTGTGTAATAGAGCCTTTCGCCGTCAATGGCTGCAAAAACGCCGTCGGCAAGCTTGGTTTGTTGCGTGCCGTCTGTCGTCATTCTGTATAAATTTTGTATCTCGCCCTTTTCGGTTGCCTCGCCGTAGTAAATCCAAGTATCATTTATTTGATGCAAGATAGCGTTGTCTGTGAGCTTAGAAATCTGTTCACCGTCGGTGGTCATCTTATAAAGACCGTTCTGTGTTTTGTAATATATCCAATTATCTGAAACTTTCATGTCACCGACGAAAAAATCAATGTCTGCAATTTTTTTGTTTTCGGTACCGTCAATTTTTACTTTGTATAAACTTCCCGATTTTACAGCGTAGTAAACGTAGTCTTGTGATACGGTAAATCCGAAGATATTTTCTTGATTCAAATCAGCAAGACGTTGATATTGCGTGCCGTCTGTTTTAATTTTGCTGATAAAAGCGTCGTTTTCAAGAAAATAGATGTAGTCGCCGACAATTTCCCTGTAGCCGCCCAGACCTTTTGTGACGTTTGTCTTTTCAGTCATATCCGGCTTCATCTTATAGAGCACATCCTCGTCCAGATTGGTGTAATAGATCCAGCCGTCGTGCGCAATGAGCCAATTGATGTGAACGGTTTTACCGCACCCGACCAGTGTTGCAAAGCATAGGATGGTTATTAAGAAAAAAAGTATAATTTTTTTCATACCATCGCCTCCTTTATAAATTTATCATAAGTCCAATTCTCTGAAATTACAACGAATAAATTCGGTATTTTTACACAATTGTGTAAAAATACCGATAATGCAGATTCAAAAGCAATCAATTCTCTTTTCTAATAGTATTTTTACATACGACAAATCATTGTTCATTAAAATTTGGACATGAAAAATAAGTGGGATTTATATATAATAGAAATAAGAATTGTTACATTACATTGTTTTGAACGAAGATATAAATATAAAGACGAAGTCATGGAGGGTATAAAAATGACCAGAAAAGAAGAAAGAACCGAAAATGCCGTAAAAAAGGGCTATGAATCCTTTGCCAATTCATTTAACTGTGCGCAGAGCACACTTGCGGGTTTGATGCACGAATTTTTACCCGATGACCCTTGCACAGACGCGCTGCTGTGTGCTGCGTTTCCGCTGGCCGGAGGCGGTTGCCGCAACGATACGTGCGGCGGTCTTAACGGCGGGCTGGTGTTTATGGGGCGACTGTATCACAAAGACGAGACCAAGACGCCCTTTAGCATGGATCCTTCTGCCCGTGCGGTGCGCGGCTTTGGTGCCGCAACCGAACTGGCCGACCGATTTGAAGAAAAAATGGGCAGCACACAATGCGGTCACATTCACAGTGGCATCATGGGCAAAGAATATGACCTCGCGGATCCTAAGTCAGTGGCGAAGTTTTATATGGACGGGGCGAAAGATGATTGCCAGGCGGTTGTGGAAACAGGCATACGCTTGGTGTGTGATTTAATTATGGACGACGAAGGCAATGTCATCGGGTTGTAACGGGCAAGTGTGTTTTCGTTTCCTTAATGCAGTGAGGCTACGTTGACGCAAATTACATATCATTTAATAATCAATCGGAAAAGCGAATGGAATGACCAATTCGCTTTTCTTATTTTAAAAAAAAGAATATCAAAGAAGATTCAGCGAATTGACGGGTGCTGCAAATAAAAAACAGGGCAAAAAGATATCAGTTTTTCACGATTAAGCAATAAAAATAAGAATATGTGTATGTATCCACTGACTCGGAAAACGCTGATGTTTTAACAAAGCATGTAATCGCTTAATGTTGTTGTGTTTTCAGCGGTTTTAAGGTATAAAAGAATCATAGACAAAAGTGAACGGAGAAGCAGGTATGTTAGAGATCTATTCCAAAGAGGGAATTCTTTTCGTAGTCCAAGTTGATCATATCAGCGGTGAAATTTGCGGGTCGATTTTTGACTGTTTGTATGATGCGGGCGCGCGCAATGTGCAGTGCTTTGCGACGATTACGAAAAAGAACAGGCCAGGCAACGTATTTTTAATCGATGTGGGCTGTGAAGCAGAGCAGTCGGTAGAAGAAGTTATCGTTCGCGAAATCGGCTCAACCGGTTGGCACAAAGTTGTCACGGAGCACAGACATGTGCCGACGCAAGTCGTCAATAGAGAGATAGAAATCGTGGTGGGGGCGTGCAGCTTTCTGTTTTTCATAGAAGCAAAACAGACAAAAGGGCTGAAAGAGAGCCTGAGAGCCGAACACGCATGCTGTGAGCTGCTAAAAGAAAAAATCAAGAGCACCTGCGGCACAGATATTGCGCTGAGAACCATTTACGCAAAAGTGCAAACAGCGCTGCTGCGCGAAGAGACAAAAATTATTTTTGAAAGAATCGAATAAAACAAAATATTTTTCGTGAGGTATGAGGATGAAAAACGAAGGGACAGAAAAATGTAAAATCATATCGGCGGCACAGCTGGCGGCGGTTTCGGATGTGGTGGACTTGACATGCGACCGCATTGAGGCCTTGGCGGGAGGGCACGGCATGCTGAACATGGCGGTTCACTCCATTGCCAATGTGGTTACACAAGAAATATTAAACGGCGGAAACATCAACGTAAAATTTGCGAATTTAAAGACACAACCCGTTGACGACATCATGAAAAAAGCGATTGACGCGGCAAAAAAATCAGGAGCGGACGGTGCCAACGCCGCACTGCTCACCGCCGTGACCATGCTGATTGCAGGCTCGCAGGCGCAGGTGGGTATTCCTGCGGGAAACCGTAAACTGGGCGCCACGGCGCGCATGCTGGCAGGTGTGGACAGGGGAGGGGTTGCCATTATACCCACGGCAAAAATGAACAGCAAAGTCTCGGGTTTTCCAGCTGTACAGGCCATTTATCAGGCAATGATGGAGGGCAGACTCAGCCCGATAGACGGCAGACAGGTGCCGAAAAATGTGGGAGGCGGTACACTGTTTGGTCACAGCACCTTAGGCGAAGACATTGTGTGGCCGGCGATGGCGGTAAACGGCGCCAGAATCGGCACGCAGGCGATGATGGACGCCATGGCGGGCGCCTCGATTTTACCGCACCCGTTTACGGCGGCGATTTTCGGGGCGGCGGCGATACTGGAAATCATCCACGCGGACGCCGAAGTGCCTGAAGGCATGGGCACCTACGGGCGCACAAGCACGGCGTACCTCGTCGGAAAAACCGCGGCGGAAACCGCGGGGCTCCCTGCGAAGCTCACCATGCATGTGACGGGTGAAGAGTACGATACGGCGCGCTTTGTGGGCGACATTGGATTGATTTTAAAAGATGTGGGTGCGCCTTCTGTGATTGGTATGAAGACTTGTGACGAAATATATTCGTGTTTCAAGGAAAATATCGCGGGGTCTTCGGCAGGACCGAGCAATACGCCGTTGGGGCATATTTGCGCCTATGCGATTATTGCCATGAAGACGCTCATTGCCAAAGAAGGCGACAAAGCTGCGGCGGCCGAGGCCATGGCAAAAAACAGGATGGTCACATCTTTTGACCCTGAGACCGCCATGGTCAGCATTAACACCGTGGTGCGCAAGGCAAAAGAGCTGAGCAACGGACCGGTTACGGATACGCTGATCATGATGAGTGAGCCTATCAGGGCAAATGCGATATATACACGCGCACGCTTTGCCTATGACAAACTGCAAGAGGGCAAAACCGTAACGGAAATCGTCAGAGAACTGGACGATAAAAGACTGCAAACCATCGAAACCCATGCGGCAAAAATATTATCGACCATGATGGGTATGCCTGTTGAAATCAAAGTGAACAAAACAGGACCGGCAGCGCGAAGAACAGGAAAACTCATCGAAAAATACTGGTCTTTTGACCCTTATGTGGATATTACGGTCAAAGCCGGCGAAAAGACGGCGATAATGGAAGGGTTTGTCCATGATGTCATACCCAAAGTGGCCTTGGGCGAGCGGCAAGATATTGCCTGGGCGGTGAGTCTGGGCGCCCCGGTGGTGGCGCAGCTGACGCTGGCGGGAAACAATATCCTCAATGTGGTCATGCCCGCAGCCGTTGCGGCAGCCATGGGTAAAAACACGCCGAAAGAAGCCGCGGAACTTGCGGTACAGGGCTCGCACATCACCGTGGGTATCCCCGGCGCCAAGGAGCCTGCAGAGCGCATCGCACAGCTGGCGAAGCAGATTATGAATACGAGAGTTGAGTCCAATATTGAGTGAGATAAAGAATAAAACAGCAGCAATAAGTAACTTTGGCGAGGGGAGTGAGCAGAGATGTTTTTTACCGACCGAAAAGAAGCTGGAATAAAACTGGCAGAGGCGTTGGCATGCTATAAAGAACAGGATGTCGTGGTCTTTGCGCTGCCGAGAGGCGGGGTGGTGCTGGGTGCTGAAATTGCCCGAAAGCTGAGCGCGCCCCTCGACATCGTCATTGCGAAAAAAATTGGACACCCCATGAATCCCGAATACGCCATATGCGCTGTGGTGGAAGAAGGGGAACCGATTTGCAATGAATCGGAAGTGAGAAAAATAGACCCGACTTGGTTTGAAAATGAAGTTGCTAAGGTAAGGAGCGAAATCAAAAGGCGCAGAGAAGAATATTTCGGCAGTTTGCAACAACAAAACATCGAAGAAAAAGTTGCACTGATTGTGGACGATGGCATTGCCACGGGTTTTACGATGATTGCCGCTATCCGAGAATTAAAAAGGCGTAACCCGAAAAAAATTGTCGCAGCCATACCTGTAACGCCATATGACACGGCGCAAACGTTAAAGAGCCTTGCCGATGAAGTGGTGTCACTGTCTGTCGACAAAAATTATCTCGGCGCGGTGGGCGCCTACTACGGAGACTTTACACAAGTGGATGATGGTGAGGTGATTTCGCTGCTGAAATCTTTTCAATAATCAAAGATGAGCAGAAAAATATATTGTTATACAAAACGAAAAGCCATAAACATTGCGCGAAAACAAATTAGTCTGAATAAGCAGAGGTGAAAAAATATGGTTCTCGCGATTTTTCTTGCCGCATCGGCATTGCTGGGTATTTTCGTCGGATTCAAAAAGAAAAACAAAACACTTTTGGTGTTGTCTGTTATCGGCTTGGCCGTTGTGGTTGCGACATGGGTTTACTTCTATACACATCCGTATTAGGTATGCGGTTGCCTTTGGACGGTAAAAAGAAAAGTGCTGCAATCAATACAACGCCTAATAATCAGTGATCACGAAAAACAGACAATAATATAATGCATATAAAAAAATATGGAACAGACTATGTCTGTTCCATATTTAATATCATTGGTTTTTACGCAAGGCAAACGTTGGTTGCTCTGAGTTTGCTGCTGTTTTTCGGGTCAGTTTCAACATCAAATGTTACTTTCTGACCTTCTTGAAGTGTTTTGTAGCCATCCGATACGATTGAAGAGAAATGCACGAATACATCTTCTCCGCCGTCATCGTTCGAAATAAAGCCATAACCTTTTTCTGCATTAAACCATTTTACTGTACCACTATTCATTTGGGTACCTCCTAATATATATTGTACCCAAAGAAAAAACAAAAACCTCACAAATCCTGCAAGTCGCTTATCGAACAGTGAATTGCCTGATGCGAGTACAGCGCTATATCCTGAATACGAAATCTATTATACTACCTTAAATTTTATTTGTCCATGTTTATTTTTTAAAATTAGGAAATAAATGTAATAAATTGACTAAATTGCTGGAAAGAGATCGAGAAAAAGGCAAGGAAGATGGATAAAAACACAAATATGTATTTTTTCACATGTACAAACACAGAATAAAAAAAATAAAAACTTCGGCAATGCAAATAGTGGTTATCAAAGTGCATTGCCGAAGTTTTTATAAGGATAGATACAAAGTTATTATTTGGAGTTCAAGAAGATAGCAGAGTTATCTTTTATCAAATCGACCTCTGACAAGAGCGCCTTTTGAAGACGGTCCGACCATGGAATAATATTTACCTAAAAATCCTGTTGTTATTCTAGGTTCGGGCGCTACCCATTTTGTTTTTCTTTCTGCGAATGTAGCTTCGTCGACATGGGCATGGATGGTTCCGGACTCAACATCATATTCGATAATATCGCCGTTTTCAATCAAAGCAATAGGACCACCGTCGGCTGCCTCAGGACAGATATAGCCGATATTCGGCCCGCTGGTCATGCCTGAAAATCTTCCGTCAGTAATCAGCGCCACCGAATCGCCTAATCCCGCCTCTTGTATCATTAATATGAGGGAAGCCATTTCCGGCATACCCGGAAAACCTTTTGGGCCTTCATAGCGTACCACAACAACTTGTCCGGGCTTGATTTCGCCGTTTGCCAGCCCTGCGCGAGCTTCTTGCTCGCTATTATAGCAATTCGCAGGACCTTTAAAATGCCACATATTCAGCGGAACGGCTGCCGATTTAATTAATGAGGCTTCAGGTGCGATGTTTCCTCTCAAAACATTAAGTCCACCCGTTTCGTGATAGGCTTTGTCGAAGGGATGAATGACCTCAGGATCCAGCACTTCTGCATTTTTGCAGTTTTCGATTACGGTTTTACCGGTCACGGTCATTTCATTTTCATGCAACATATGATTGTCTGCCGCTTGCTTCATCATTGCTTGGATGCCGCCCGCTTCATACAAGTCTACGATGTAGTGTTTGCCTGACGGGGTGATTTTGCATATTTCCGGTGTAGTTTTGCTGAAATCGGCAAAATCGTCAATTGTCAACTCTACTTCCGCTTCGGCGGCAATGGCCAGCAAGTGCAAAACAGTGTTGGTGGAGCCGCCCATCATCATATCAACACGAATCGCATTTTCAAAGGCATTTCGCGTCATAATATCGCGTGGTTTGATATCTTGTTCGAACAATTTGACAATTTGCATACCCGCTTCTTTTGCCAGGCGAATACGTTCTGCGTAAACTGCGGGGATTGTGCCGTTTCCGGGCATACCCATACCGATAATTTCGGTGATGCATGCCATGGAATTTGCCGTAAACAGGCCTGCACATGCGCCGCTTCCGGGGCACATATATTTCCATAAATCGTCTAAATCTTGTTGAGTTAATCTGCCGGCAGCGGCTTCGTCTTGAATAAATTTCCCGGAAGTAATATCCACGTTATGGCCTTTGATTCTTCCGGGCAACATGGCGCCGCCGGTGACCACAATGGTTGGAATATTCAGTCGTGCGGCGGCAATGAGCATACCGGGAATGATCTTGTCGCATCCGGCTACAAGAACCAGAGCATCAAACTTAGAGGCATAGGCCATGCACTCTACGGAATCCGCAATCAAATCGCGACTGGGCAGCGACATATTGGGAAGCAGTCCACTGCCAATGGTGCAGTCTGCAACGGCAATGGTGCCAAATATGGCGGGGGTACCACCACCCATGTACACACCTTGTTCTACCGCTTGTGTAATTTGATTTAGATGGGCGTGTCCGGGAAAATGGTTGGTCCAGGTATTGGCAATGCCTATATAAGGTCTTTTCATTTCTTCGTCGGTTCTTCCTGCGGCATAGGAAAACGTTCTTATCATGCCTTGATGGAGTTCGTCACTCCTTTTTTTCTTTTGCATTTTCTTCCTCCTTATACGTTATTGATAAATATACTGTTATAACTTTAACATATGATTTTCAGGTTGTAAAAAAACAGTCAGAATGTCTGTTAATAGGGAAAATAGAATAGAACTTTGTTCAATGAGAGAGGATTCTTTGTTCTTTTGACGATTTTTAAATTCAAAGCGATCATTAAAAAGATAGCATGGTAATGCGATTATGCTTTGTTGGAGATATCGATAAATGATTGAGATTTATATTATGAATAATCATGCATTTGTGCAGCAATAATATATGTAAAACAAAAAATTGTCATTCAAAAAATAAGGCCGATTGTTGAAGAAAGAATCTATTGACTTATATGTGCAATAATGATATATTTACAGTGTAAATTTATTTTTGAGAGGTGACATATGGATTTCAATTTGATCATTGATGATGCCTGCACGGCGATTATGGAAGAGAGAGGCATTACACAGGAAGATATTGCAGCGGTTATTGAAGATGCACAAGCGGAAAAGACGCATCTTTATTCTGAGAACAAAGAAGTATTTTTGGCGAAAAAGCGTCTTGAGAATTTTACGGTATATGCAAAATTCACCAATGACGGGCAAAATATCCAAGTACAAAACGTATACAGTCATCGCGTCAGTCTCAATGAAGACAATCAATAGAGGAGGAGCAAGATATGGATAAATGGTTTTGTTCGACATGTAAAGTAGAGGCAGAGGAAGTTTCGGATATTCATTTGATATACGGTGAAGTGGATTTGCCTCCCGGGGTGGGATATAGATGTCCTTCTTGTGGGGTAGAATTTTTGGACGGAGATTACGTGGTTAACGAGTTGAACTCTGCAGAGCAAATGCTTGAAGGAAAATAGATTTGAAAGACAGACTCTTTGAAATTTTTTCCAACAGGCCCGATCGGTTTCGTCTGCTCCATAAGGGGCTTGAGCAAATTGCTTTTGCAAAAGATGGTTTTGAGCAAATCAAAGCTATGGAAATCGGATGCGGATACGGAGATGCCTCGGCTTATGTGGCACAGCGGTATGATTATAGCGTAACAGGCATTGACATTACCGAACAGAAGGTGGAATTTGCCAAACAGCGCCACGTTCAAACAATACAAGCGCGTTCTCTTGCGTTTTTAACAGCGGATACGATGAAGTTGCCTGTTCAAGATAAGTCTTTTGACTTTGTGTTTGCCGAAGCGGCTTTTTCTCCCCTTGGCGACAAGCGGAAAGCGGCAAGGGAATGGCATCGCATTTTAAAAAATGACGGCTACATTCTTATTAACGATTTTGCCATCAAAAACCATGATACGGCAAGTACGCGAGAGACGGTTGCGCACATTCCGTGCTTTGCAGGGGTTGACACCATTGAGCGCTATGAAAAACACTTGACAAGTGAAGGGTTTCGCCCGTTAGCAGTAAAGGAAGAATATGGCGAACTCATTCGCTTAGCACTGTGGATCAGCAAATCGCTGGACGTGGACATTGGGGCGGCGGGGGGATATTTAAGCAGATATTACAATGCAAACGGCGGGGCTTCTTGTGAGGCTGCAAGTGAAGATAATGACTTTTTTAAACAGAGTCAGCTGACCTATTGCCAGATGATTTTCAAAAAATAACGTGAAACGATGAGGTGATTACATGATTTATGCAGGAGTAGACATTGGCTCGACAACATCCAAATGCGTACTGATCGATGAAAACAGAAAAGTATTGGCGTTTGAGATCATGTTTACGGAATTTGACAGAAACGCCAGCGGAGAAAAAATTTTGCAGGCGGCTTTGGATGCAAGCGGCTTGTCGATAGAGGATATTGCCTATATTGTGTCGACGGGTTATGGCAGAAAGGCGTTTTTGCGCACCAACAAAGATATTCCGGAGATTATTGCCCATGCGGTGGGAACCGTGGAGGCCATGCCGGGCACGCGTACGATTATTGATATCGGCGGCCAGGATAGTAAAGTCATCGAACTCGATGAAAGCGGCGCCATTGCTCGTTTTGAAATGAATGACAAATGCGCAGCGGGCACAGGTCGGTTTTTTGAAGTATTGACGCAGCGGCTTTTGGGTATTGAAATGAGCGAATTGAGCGGATTGATTTATAAGTCAAAGAATGCGCCGACCATCAGCAGTATGTGCACGATTTTTGCCGAAACGGAAATCATATCCTATCTTTCTCAGGGTGTGCCCAAGGAGGATATTGTGGCAGGCGTGAGTCGTTCTATTGTGCGACGCGTCATCGGCATGGGCAAGGCAGGACAAATGTCTTTTAAAGAACCCATTGTGTTTTCGGGCGGTGTTGCACAAAATCCCGCCATCGTGGAAGAATTTTCACAGCATCTGGGCAAACCAGTGACAGCAGTGAAATTGCCGCAGTCTACGGCGGCATTGGGTGCTGCACTGACGGCGATGAAGCAATATGAAAAGGAGAAGGCGCAATAATGAGTTTTGATTATGACGTTATTTCGATCGGAGCAGGCTCAGGCGGCTGTGCCTCGGCCATGCGCAGTGCGGATTTAGGCAAAAAAGTTGCGCTGGTGGAATATCGCGAAAAGGGAACGGGCGGCACTTGTGTAAACAGAGGGTGTATTCCCACAAAAGTGTTGGTGAAATCCGCGCAAGTCTATAGCGAAATCAAAGAAGCCAAACAATACGGCATTTTGGTAGGCGATGTAAAAGCAGACCAAAATGCGATTCAGATGAAAAAACAAGCGATTGTCAATAATTTGAAATTCGGGTTGGACAACTTTTTACTGAAATCCAGAAAAGTGGATCGCATTGCGGGCAAAGCAAAATTTTTGGACGCCCACACGCTTGAGATAACAAACGGAGAAGAAAAGAAAACCGTTACGGCGCAAAACATCATCATTGCCACAGGCAGTGAACCTGCGATGATACCCGCATTTAATATAGATCGGGAAAAAATCATCACCAGCGATGAGGCACTGAGCATAAAAGATATTCCAAAGGAACTCATTGTGGTGGGTGCAGGGGCGCTCGGCTTGGAGTTTGCCTATATCTTTTCCACCTTCGGCGCAAAGGTAACCATTGCGGAAATGATGCCCAATGTGGTGCCGATTTTAAAAGAAAAAGAAGTGACCGATGTGGTGGAACAATATTTGAAAAAAACAGGCATTGATGTGCGGTGCGGCTCAGGCATTGCATCCATTCAGGTCAACGAAAGCGGCAGAGTGGTGTGCGCTTTTCAAAACGGTGAAAGCGTGGAAGCGGATATGGCACTGGTTGCCATTGGCAGGAGCTTGAACACGAAGGATATGGGGCTGGAACAAATCGGTGTAGAACTCAATGCCAAAGGTCAAATTACCATCAACGAAAAAATGCAGACAACGGTAGAAAATGTCTATGCCGTGGGCGATATTGTTGCCGGTCCGCAGCTTTCGCACAAAGCGCAAAAGCAGGGGCTGGCGGCGGCGGAAAACATTGCGGGAACAAGCAGTATCGTAAACATGGACGTCATTCCCTGGGCGATCTTTATGCAGCCCGAAATTGCCGGTGTGGGCATAACAGCGCAGGATGCTAACGATGCAGGTATTGAAACGATTTGCGGAAAAATGCCCTTTACGGCAAACGAAAAAGCAATCACGATGCAAAAGACTGCAGGGGTTATTAAAATCGTTGCAAGAAAAGACAATCATCAAATCATCGGCGCTCAGATATTCGGTATTGACGCCTCTGTTTTGATTGAAGAAATTGCTCTGGCCATTGAGACGAAGCTGACACTGGAAGATGTGGCAGAAAGCATTCATGCACATCCCACGCTTTCGGAAATTGTTATGGAAACCGCAAAAAATGCCCTTGGAAAGGCATTTCACAAATAAAAACTCAGCTTATTAATACAAATAATGAGCAGATTAAAAAAAGCCTATGATGAAAGATATCTTTCAAAAATATAAAAAGGAGAATGATTCAATGGATAAGGATATCAACAGAAAACTATTGGAACTGACCGGGTTTGAGGGAGAGGAGCTGGAAAAGATTTTGCCGGAATGGCGGGCTGCCGCTGAGGTTGTCGGTTTAACCGACGAAGACGTCGCCCATGCGGTCAATGAGTATATTCCGCTGAACTGGAATGTGCAATATTTGGGTGTGCGCAAAATGCTCGGCGCATATCTTCGTGAGCTCATTGAAATAGCCAAAACAAAACAATACAAAGCGGAAGGCAAAAAAGTTCTGTACGGAATTTTACCCGCGATTGCCACGAACTACATGGCGATTAAACATGCAGCGGGAGACAATTTGTATGTGGGATTTCCCGATTTGATGCTGGTGACGATTTTGAACGGAATTTTCCACAAAGCCGCACCGCATTTGTATGAGGCGGAAGAGAGAGGATTTACCTATGGTTGCAGACACTGTCCGCTGAACAAAATGCGTCTGAGCGCCTATGCTTCGGGCATGATTGCAGCACCTGACGTTATTTGGAGCTGGGGATTTAACTGCGATGAGGGTCCCAAAACCGACGAGATGATTCAATGTCTGATCGGAGATGATTGGAACTATATTATCAGCAGACTGCCCCACGACACCGTGTTTGGCCACAAGGATGACGATGACGAAGAGCGTGTCAGATATTTGGCCGATGTTATCAAGCATGACATGGAAAAAATCTGCGAAAAGTTGGAAGTAAAGTTTACCGATGAAGACATGAAATATGCCATCAACGCCAGCAACCGTTATATCTTTAAATTAGGGCAACTGGTAGGGCTGGTTTGTACGGCGGATCCTGTGCCGCTGGGCGGAAATGCGCTGACAATGTTTCAACAAATCATCGGCGTTCCCTGTAATGCAGGTGAAGGATACGGCTACATGGAAGAAGCGCTGGACATTACCATAGCGGAGATGAAAGAAGCCATCAAAAACGGCGAAGGTGTTTTGCCCAAGGGCGCACCGAAGTTGGGCAGCTACTTTGTACCTTTCTGTCTGCCGTGGATTGACAGAATGTTTAGAGAAAACGGTGTTGCCACAACCTTTAGTCAGACGCTGACACCGAGCAAAAAACAAATGACACCGTCGAAATACAAAGACGATGTGCATATGGCCACCGCAGAGCAATGGCTGAAGATGCCGCTGGGTCAAAACATGGGCTATGAGGCGGAAACGATGATTGAAAAAGTGAATACACTCAAGCCGGACGGCATGATCATGGGATTTTTCGACTTTGACCGCTGGTTAGGTTCACACCACAAAATGGTGGCGAAAATTGTCGAAGAAGCCACGGGTGTGCCGCATTTCTATATGGAATCGGACTTCTGGGATGACAGGGACTATAACGAAGAATCGCTGCGCACGAGAATTGAGAGCATTGCGCAGATTATGAAGCTGAAAAAAGAAATGTCGTAACAGCTATTTGGTTTAGAACATTTTAAAGTTTATTTACCAAAATATAAAACAAATGATTTGGGAGGAAAATCATATGAAACAGATTATGCAAGAGCTCGACACGTTATCAAAAGAGAGACTTAGTCAACTGCAAAAAGCAAAAAAAGACGGCAATCTTGTAATTCAATATACGGGAAACTTTATTCCCTATGAAATGATTCAAGCTGCCGGCGCTGAACCGTTTCTCATGTGCAGAGGCGGAGAGCCTGAGCCGCCCGATGCTGTTTTGGACAACATGCTGCGATTTATGAATCCCTTGGCACGTTCCATGGCAGGATTTTACATGCTGGGTCTGGATCCC
>ENA-UOOM01000869-UOOM01000869.1-fermentation-metagenome-genome-assembly--contig:-NODE-869-length-31985-cov-8.372972_pt1 | contig 31985 bp, 27 predicted proteins | sample MGYA00245781_ERZ724031 | MGnify/ENA primary metagenome ERZ724031 (study PRJEB28704, sample SAMN03018317) | fermentation metagenome | biome: anthropogenic terrestrial biome; feature: soil; material... | reverse complement strand
AAAAGTAATTGCAAAATGTGATTCGGGTGGGTATATTAATATTAATAGGAAGAGAACCACAGATGTGGTTGAAATCCGGTTTAAGTGTGAGATTCGTATGGAATGTGCCAGTGGATCCGGGGATATTAAAGCATGGGCATATGGACCTTATATTTTGGCGGCATTATCGGAGCAAAGGAATTTTCTGGAGCTGGATGGCAGAGAGATGGAGCCTGAAAAGATAGGAGCCGATGGCCTGAGGTTCCGAATAAATTCCCGGAAAGATATTCTGTGGGTTCCGCTGGCGGACGTAGAGGATAAACGGTTTCACGTTTACTGGAAAAAAGTATGTTAGAAGAGTAGGGATAAATGTATGAGCAATAATACGAAAAATCGTATGACAATGAACCAATTGGCAAAGGAGTTAAATATTTCAAGAACGACTCTTTACAATATCATGCACCAGAAGGGGGCATTTTCAGAGGAAACGGAGAAAAGAGTATTTAAGGCGCTGGAAGATTACAATTTTAGGGCAAATAATAATGCAAGAAATCTGGCAAAACACAGAGAATACAAGATTGCATTTGTAGGATTTTATTCTATGCGTTTTAAATATTTCTTTGATGAGATAGATGCGGGAATAGAAAGGGCACTTGCCGATTATGAAGATGATGGATTGCAGATTATAAAAAAGTACTCAGACCGAGAAAATCCAAGGCAGCAGATTACAGATTTGAAAGAGCTGGATGAGCAGGGAATTGAGAACTTTATTGTTTTCTGCTACCATTATGAGTATGTTTATCCACAAATTCAGAAATTAATAGAAAAAGGCAAAAATGTCATGCTGTTCTCCAGGCGGATACCAGAGGTGCAGCCCTTGTGCAGTGTAGGGTGTAACGATTATCTGAGCGGAGAGCTGATGATGGAGCTTCTGCACAAATTTGCTCCGGAAGGAAGCAGAGTCCAGCTGTTGATCAGTGAGCATAATCATCATGATAATCTGGTAGTAGGAGAACGTCTTGCAGGTTTTTATGATGCTTTGTCAAAATCAAAGAAGAGATTTGAAATTCTCGAAAATGCATGGACATCACCTGTGCCGGAGGAGGAAAAAGGAGAAATCCGCAGGGTTCTGGAAGAAAGAAATCCCGATGTGGTGCTGGACTTTGTATGCAATCTGGAATATGCTGCCCGCTATCTGGAAGAGAGGGGAAAGCAAAATACAGTTTTACTTGGGTATGATGTTTATCCAGAGATTGTACCGTATATCAAGAACTCAACAATAGATGCCGTTGTGTATCAGGATTTGTCATCCCAGAGCTATAAAGCTGTGCAGCTGATGTTTGAATATATATGTTACGGAAAAAGAATGAAACAGGAGAATTATTACTTGCCCCTGAATGTTGTATTTGCCAGTAACTGTGTATATTTTGAGTGCAGTGATATGGAATAATGGGGCCTGATTCACTGCAGATGGAGATCAAATGATGGAATATAAGATTGAGGATAACAGAATAAGATGGGCTTTTAAGGGTGAAGAGGTTCTGGCTGAAGTCTGTGGCACGGAGAGCATCCGTGTCAGAGCATCTTTTGGTAATCCGGTTGACGAGAAAAGAAATCATAATCTAAAGAAAAATGAGGATCTGGAAGGGAAGGCATGTCTGACCAAAGAAGGGGCCATGCTTTGTGCCGGAAATCTGAGGGCAGAGATATATGATGAAGGACGGGTTACCTTTTACTACAGAGACAAGAAAATTTTGAAGGAAATGTGGATTGACGAAAAAAATGGGATGCCCCCCTTCCAACGGGCCCGTGAATATAAGGGAATCAGTGGTGAAAGATTTCACCTGCAAATTTTTTTTGAACCCAGTGAGGAAGAACATATTTATGGAATGGGGCAGGAGAATACAGGCTGCTTTGATTTGAAAGGCTGTACCGTTGATTTATGCCAGAAGAACACAAAATGTACGATTCCATTTTACATTTCTACTTTAGGCTATGGATTTGTTTGGAATAATCCTGCCGTAGGGAGAGCTGAATTTGTCAAAAACCGTACACTCTGGGAAGCCAGAATGAGCCGGCAGCTTGATTATGTTGTGATAGGAGGTGGGGAACCACGCAGGATTATGGAGTATTATACAGAGCTGACGGGGAGAATGCCAGAGGTTCCAGACTGGATTTTCGGATTGTGGCAGAGCCGCCTCAGATATCGAACACAAAAGGAACTTTTGGAGGTGGCACGGGAATATCGGCGGAGGCAAATTCCACTTTCCGTGATTGTATTGGATTATTTTCATTGGCCGTATCAGGGGGACTGGAGGTTTGATGAGGAATATTTTCCGGATCCAGGGGCAATGGTGGAGGAGCTTAATGAAGCCGGCGTCTGTTTGATGGTGTCTGTGTGGCCCACGGTAGACAGAAGAAGCGAGAATTACAGGAATCTGGAGGAGATGGGAGGTTTGATTACTTCGGAGAGAGGACCTGACGTGCTTTTTATGTGCAGGGGAGCAGAAACTTATGTAGATATGACAAACCCCGGGGCCGCTGATGTATTATGGGAGAAATTAAGAGATAACTATGTTGAGTATGGAATTTCTTCTTTTTGGCTTGACGAGGCCGAACCGGAAATCTACCCCTATGATTATGAGAATATGCGTCTCCGGATAGGGAACGGCTTGGAAGGATCGAATTACTATCCATATGCGTATTCCGCCGGAGTGGAGGAAAGGCTTCGGAAAGACAATATATGGAGCGGAGATGGAGACAGACAAACGGATGGCATTAATCTTGTAAGGAGTGGGTGGATTGGCTCACAAAAGCTTCGGGCGGTTATCTGGTCAGGAGATGTACCGTCCACATTTGAAAGCTTTAAAAACCAACTTGTAGCAGGCCTTCATATGTCTATGTGTGGTATTCCATTATGGACGACAGATATTGGAGGATTTTATGGTGGAGATCCTGAAGAAAAGGAGTTCAGGGAATTGATGATCCGCTGGTTTCAGTTTGGAACATTTTGTCCGATTATGCGGATGCATGGCTACCGAAAACCGTATGTAGAAAAAGGTAATATGGATGATATGTCCGGAGAATGCAGCAGCGGGGGCCCAAATGAAATTTGGAGTTTCGGTGAAGAGGCATATAAAATTATGCTGAACTATATACAGATCAGAGATAAGATGATTCCGTATATTAAGGAACAGCTCACAATTACAAGAAGAACAGGGACACCGATTATGCGGCCGCTTGTATATGACTATCCCGGAGATGCAAATGTATATGATCTTGCGGATGAGTATTTGTTTGGAGACAAGATACTGGTGGCACCGGTTATGAAATATGGTTTGCGGATCCGGAAGGTGTATTTGCCGGAAGGTCATTGGATGAGTGATTATACCGGGAAAGTATATGAAGGTAAATGTATTGTTGAGGAGCAGGCTCCACTGGACTATATGCCGGTTTTTGAGAAATGGTACAAGTAATCAGATATATTTTCATCAGTTTATAAGTTATCAACAAAATCCATTGCCAGGTAGTCAATTTCCTCACTTCCTTATTTGCTAAAATTATCTAACTACATGTTGTATGGTGAGTATAGTATTTGTTGTCAGAAAAGTCCACAACACTCGGGCACCGAAATGTTGGATTCTATACTCCTTGACTTTATTATGCAGCACAAAGTAAAATTTACGATGTGTTTACAAAACAGTATGAGTCGATATCACGAGATAAGAAGGTGTTGGAGCTGATAACAAATTTATATAAAGGTGGTATGGCTAAAATCGGGATGATTTATGCCAAGGACGAAGGAAAACAAGAGGACTTATAACACACAGTGATATTATAAAGAATTGAAAGAAAGAGCAGTGCAGCAAATAAGGCAGAATACCAAGAAAGGAGGCCTGCCTCGTTTTTTCATGAGCTTGTAGCTCTTTTTATAAGCGGTAGTAAATTTGAGCTCGTACATTTATTCGTTCAGAGCCTTTTTGAGTTCTTCCATACTGGTATATCCCTTGATGTCAGAGTCACGGGAGATATGCAGGGCTTCTTCCATTGCATCCAGTGTGCGCTGACTATAGCGGGGGAGTTCCACGTTGAATGGAAGACCGCCATGCAGGATACACTGATGCAGGAAAAGATTTACGGCACCGGACATATCAAGACCGAGGTCATTAAACAGGCCGCTGGCTTGTTTTTTATGCTATTTACAGTGTTCTGCAGTTTTCAGAAACGAAAGATTATGTCCTCTACCTGGCAAATGGAGATCTGACTATACAAGATGGCAGTCAGACGATATCACGTTCACTCGCATTGATAAAACCTATAAACAAAACGTTATTATTGAAAAAGCGAATATAATGTTCGATATGTGGACAAAGAATAAGCCCTCATGATATAATCAGCAAGGTGTGTTTAGGTTAGTTAGGGGGGGGATATCCGTGAAAAGAAGCCGGCAAATTGTATTAGTGGCAAATTGTATCCTTAATCCTAATGCTAAAGTCTATGGGCTTGTTCAAAGTGATTTGAAAAATTCTATTATCAAGGATTTAATGGATGAAAATATTGGTATCATTCAGATGCCCTGCATTGAAATGGAAATGTGTGGTTTAAGGCGCTGGGGACAAGTGAGGGAACAACTCGACCACGAAGCCTTTCGAAACCGCTGCAGAAAACGACTGAAGCCCATTGTTCAGCAAGTTTGTGATTTTGATAAGCAAGGCTATAAAATACTGGGTATTATCGGAATTGATGGAAGTCCGGCGTGCGGCATACATTTTACTCCCACTGGTGACTGGTACGGGGAATTTAACTCAGAGCTAAACTATAGTGATCGAATCAGTAATATGCAGATGGAGCCTGCCCCCGGAATCATGATACAGGAATTAGAAACAATGTTAAAAAGGAAAAACTTGACAGTAAAGTATTATGCGTTAAACGAAGTTGATTTATATGAAAACAAGAATAAGATAATGCAGGCTTTACGTTCAGATATATCAAAAGAAGGAGAGTAAAAAGGTGAAAAAAGGGAAATTGGGAATATCATTATTGTTACTGATAGTATTAGTCGGTTCATCCGTAGGGTGCAGCTCAAAAAATAAGGAAGCAAAAGCAGATACATCTCCTGATAACCAAAGAGGGTTTATAGAAGAGGGGAAAATGTTAGTTGGAATGTGTCCAGAGTATCCGCCTTTTGAAAGTGTCAACTCTGATGGGGATATTGAGGGGTTTGATGTAGATCTGGCAAAAGCTATCGGTAAAGAGATGGGTGTAGAAACGGAATATATTAATACCCCCTGGGAAGGACTCATCGCAGGTCTTGACAATGATACTTTTGATGTGATTATGTCAGGTATGTCTCCAGAAGAAGCTAAGGAGTCAGGGGATAAGGTGGCTGTCACAGAATCTTATTATGCTCTGAAAGAAATCATTGTTACAAAAGATAAAAATATTAAAAGCAAAGAGGATTTGGAAGGGAAAAATGTGGGATGTCATGCAGGAAGTGCTTCTGAATTTGCTTTAGAAAGCTTAAACGGCCAAGGAGTAACTATTAAAGAATCCGTGCCGTACAATCGCCATTCAGAGGCCTTTACAGATCTGTTAAATGGCAATATAGATGCAATGGTTGTCGAGCTTCCCTGGGCAGAGCAAAAGGTGAAAGACAATAAAGAAGCCATGATTGTTGATGATCCTGTCCAAGTGATTGAAATTGCAGGCGTATTCAGCAAGAAAAATGAAGATAAAGTTAAGACATTCAATACAGCATTGGATACATTAAAAGAAAACGGTACTTATGATAAAATCATAAGTAAATGGTTTATAGAAGAGTGATCAAATGAGTGATTTAAACTTTTCAGTGTTAATACAATATGTGCACCTATTACCGTCAGCACTTTTGACGACGATTAAAATCGGTATTCTGGGGTTTTTATTAGCTCTTCTTATTGCAATTATAGTAGGAACATTACGAAGCATTAAACTCCCTGGAATTATCAGTGTGATATTAACGTTTTATGTGGAAGCATTTCGTGGGACCCCACTGCTGGTACAGCTATTCCTCGTTTATTATGGACTGCCAGCATTCGGAATAAAAATGACCCCATTAGTTGCAGCTATATTAACTATGGGACTTAATAGTGGTGCATACTTGTCAGAAAATGTACGGGCAGCCATATTAGCTGTTGATAAAGGGCAGTATGAAGTCGCGGCAATGTTAGGTTACACTTCTTTTCAGACCTCTGTTCATATTGTATTGCCACAAGCGGTTAGAATAGCCATTCCTTCTTTTATGAATGGCTTTTCGTCATTGGTCAAGGAAACATCCATTGTCTCCATTTTACCCGTTGTAGAATTGACAAAACTAGGAAATCAGATATATGCCAGAACGTATCACCCCTTTGAAATATATATAACACTTGGCGTTCTTTATTTCGTTTTAACATATTTTGCAACATTCTTTGCTCGAATGCTGGAGAGGAGGATGTCTAAATGGACGCTTTGATAGCAGCGAAAGAACTGGTAAAAAAATATGGCGATAAAACGGTTTTGAATGGCGTAAATGTCAAAATAGATAAAGGAGATGTTGTGGCTATAATAGGTCCCAGCGGATCAGGAAAAAGCACACTCGTTAGATGCCTGGCAGGATTGGAAAAGTATGATGGCCTGGTGACATTAAATGGAGCTCCTATCATGGATGCCAAGACTGCCAAAGGTAAAATCGGCATGGTCTTTCAAAGCTTTAATCTCTTTCCGCATTATACCGTTTTAAAAAATGTTGCCTATCCTTACCATACAATAAAAAAGATTAATAAAACTGATTCTCTCCGAAAAGCAAAAACTTTACTTGAAAAAATGCATTTGGAGGATACCCAGAATCAATATCCCAGCACGCTGTCAGGAGGTCAGAAACAAAGGGTTGCAATAGCAAGAGCTTTGATAATGGAGCCGGAAATAATTATTTATGATGAACCAACTTCTTCTCTTGATCCTGAACTTGCTTACGAGGTTTTTGAAACCATCAAAAATCTTGCGGATAACGGATATACAATGATTGTCGTTACACATCAAATTAGTGCAGTACGTCATTTTGCCAATAAAATTGTTTTTATGGAGCATGGGAATATATGTGTGGAAGGCAGCATTGAAAATGTTTTAAACAATATGAATAATCCAAACTTAAAGAAATTTCTGGAAAGAGTTGAGTTTTCTGATTTATAAAATTGTAAATGAAAGACTGGGCATAGGATGCAGTCAGGAAGCATCTTATGCCCTTAATCTGCAATCATAAAAAAGCAGAATTTTTTCGTAAGATTGTGGAAGAAAGTAAGCATGAAGCTGTGCTATATTACGGACAAGGAAACATTGAAAAACTTGTTCGGAGGACGGTATAATGAAACAGAAAGCAATGGATATTAAGTTGATTGTAAGACCTATTATTGGATGTCTGACTCATTCTCATTTTTGGGAAGGCCCTTGTCGTGCAGGGCACTTGGAAGATATGACACCGGAAGCGGAAACAAAGGCGGCTGACACTGCTTTTGCTGCTGCAAAGAAGACGTTGGAAGGCGCTGCTGATGAGATTAAGTTTCTGGATGCAATTGATGCAAGATACGATGAAAAGTTTATTGTAAGTGAGGAGCTTTTTGCACAGATTGAGGAAGACATGGACAAGGTGGATTTTTTTCTGTGCATGAACTGGAGGATTCCCAAGCTGGAACGCTATAAAAAACCGGTTGTGATTCTGCAAAACGGAAATGAAGGAATTGACTTTGCCGCATACTGCCGCTCTATCGGAGTTGAGGCTTATGTTGCAATGGATATCCAGGACTTGAATGAGATTGCACATATACTATGGGTTAGGAAGGCTGTTGCAAATACAAGAGCGCTTGTTCTGACAGCAGGCGGGCAGCCTACTTTTGGAATTCAGAGCCTGATTCGGGATCCCGAGATTTTGAGACAAAAGTATGGGTTTGAGGTGGTAAAGCTTCCCTATACGGCAATTGTTCCTTATATGAAGGCCATTACAGATGAAGAAGCAAAACCCATTGCAGACAGGATAATTAATGGTTCCCGGGATACAAAGGTGAATACAGACTGGTTCATTAATGATATTAAGTATTATCTTGCGGCAAAGAGGATGATGGATGTATATCAGTGCAATGCGTTTACAACGGCATGTCATGAGTTGTGTACATCTGAAATTCCCCAGGAAATGAAATTTACCCCATGTACCTGCCATTCGCTGATGAAAGATGAAGGAATCCCCAGTGGCTGCGAAGAAGACTTGAATGCAATGATGGCAATGATGATTATGCAGTATGCAGCAAACCGTCCGGCATTTATGGGCAACCCAAATCATGAGACAGATGAGTTGTTGAGACTTCACCATGCAGTTCCGGCTCTTTGTATGAATGGATATGGAACAGAGCCTCTACAGTATAAACTGTGGGCATTTACCGGACAGGGATTTGGCGGTAAGCTTCAGGTAGATTTTACGGAAAATAAGGAAGAGTATGTAACCCTGGGAAGATTTAATCCGGCAGGAGACACCATGTGTGTGAAAACAGGGGAAGTTGTCCGTTCTGAATATGATGATGTGTACTGCAGTCCATATTATTATATCAAGATGGACGATGCGAGAACATATATGCATAATCTGGCAGGCTTCGGACATCACCAGGTGCTGATTTTTGGCAACTATATAAGTCAGATTAAGAAGATTGCAGAAGTGATGGGATTTAAAGTATTGGAGGGATAAAGCATGATTTATCTGAATCAGGCTGCCACAACATATCCAAAACCGCAGTGTGTGCTTGAGGCGCACACTGCCTCTTTATATAGCGGGCCTGTTGGACAGTTCCGTAGCAGTTCCACTGCAAAAGAGCCGGATATTTTTGAAAAGTGCCGCTGTAGTCTGGGAACGTTGTTTGGCATAAAAGAATGGAAGCGTATTTTCTTTTCTTCCGGTGCCACGGATTCTGCAAATGCAGTTATTTATGGACTTCCACTGAGCGGAAAGAATGTGGTGATTACACAGACAGAGCACAATAGTATTCTGCGTCCCCTGCTGAATTTGAGAGAGCAGGTGGGGAGCGTGACAATTGTACCCTGCGACTCCGATGGGAAAGTGGAGCCGGCAGATATTGAAGCGGCAATCAGTGAGGAGACAGCAGCCGTCTTTGTAAATCATTGCTCCAATGTTACCGGAATGATTCAAGATATTGCCGGGATTGGAAAAATCACAAAGAAGAAAGGTGTCATTTTAGCTGTTGATGTGTCCCAGAGTGCGGGATGCATTCCAATTGAGGCTGATCTCTGGGGAATTGATGTTCTTATTTTTACAGGGCACAAAAGTTTATTTGGGGCACAGGGGACTGGGGGATATTACATAAAAGAAGGGGTTGAGTTTTGCCCGTACAAATACGGTGGAACGGGGAGGGATAGCAGACAGCTTACTTATGAGAAGGGAGATTATGAGTTTGAGCCGGGAACGCAGAATACGCCGGGAATTACAGCATTAAATGCGGGGGCAGAGTATATCCTCAGAAGAGGTGTAGAGAGGATTGCAGAAAAAGAGCAAAATTTAATGAAAATGTTGTATCAGGGACTGGAAAACATTCCCGGGGTTCGAGTGTATGGAAATGCAATGAAAAATCGAGGTCCGGTTATGAGCTTTACTTTTTCAGGCCTTCAGTCTTCAGATATAGCATATATACTCCAGAATGGATATCATATAACCGTCAGAGCCGGTCTGCACTGTGCACCGCTGATTCATGACGCAATGGGAACCGGGAAATACGGAACCGTGCGGGTCAGTATTTCAGATATGACACAAGAGAAGGAAATTCAATCTATTTTGTCAGCGATGACAGAAATTTCAGCAGGAGGGACAATAGCGTGAAAGTTGTGGACAGAATTGAATCCAGGGAACGCTGTGCGGAAGCCGGCTGGTATGCATATGATTATCTGTTGGATGAACAAATGAAACCAGAGTTTATTAAAAGACTTCGTCCTTTGGGAAACTTTGTTTATTTAAGTATGCTGGCAAAGCCTTTTTTCAAGGTGGAGTCGGATTATTTTTTAATAAAAGGAATTGAAGGAGATGATTTTTTTCGGGCCGCAGTGCATGAAGCACACCCAGAGGTGCTGAAGGTAATAGAAGAGTTTATTGAAGGGATTGTGTAGAAAGCCAAATGTGCTCTCATATCTTATGCATAGAGGGTAAAAAGTGGCAAAAAAGAGAATACATAAACATAACAAGGGGTTAAAATATGACAAAAATCAATTGATATAATACATGTAAAATGAAAATATTACTGATACAATACTATTATGAATTAAAATTATGGGAGGAAAAGGTATATGAGAAAACGTATTGTAGCAGTGGTATTGAGCGGGGTTTTGGCAGTTTCTGCGTTAGCCGGATGTGGGAATTCAGATTCTGGGGATAAATCATCCGACAGTGACAAGGGCGGCAAAAAGGCCACAACAATTTCCATTATGGCAAGCCAGGATTGGGTGTATGATGCCGAGATGGAATTGGGAAAGCAGTTTGAGGAAGAAACAGGAATCAAGGTAGACTATCAGATTGTACCGTCAGACCAGTATTATAATCTGCTGATGACGAAGCTGAACAGTGGGGAAGGACCGGATATTTTCGGAGGACAGTCGGGCTCTTATGATCTGGTATCTCAGTATAATATCCAGGAAAATGCGGTTGATTTGTCAGATGAACCATGGATGGAGTACTACAATAAACTTTCTTGTGAACAGACATCTGCCGACGGTGTGAATTATGGGGCCACCTATTTTGATACGACAACAGATTATTACATGGTTTACAATAAAAAGATCTTTAAAGATAATGGAATTGAAGCGCCGAGTACCTTCGCAGATTTTGAAACGGTCTGTCAGAAGCTTCTGGATAAAGGGGTTATGCCGGTGTATGAACCTGTGGGGGACGGTTGGCATCACGTAATGTGGTTCTGTGAAATCGGCGGGAAATATGAAGATTTAATTCCTGGAATTGTAGATAAGCTGAATAATAACGAGATAAAATTTGCAGATGTTCCGGAATTCAAGACAGCACTGGATCAGTTAAATGAACTGGCTCAAAAAGGCTATTTTGGAGATAATTATCTATCTGATGAGTATGCAGACCTTCCGGCCAATATGGCAGCCGGCGAATATGCAATGGCAGTCTGCAAGCCGGGCTCTATCAAAGAAATAGCAGATGCTTCCGGCGGTACATATACAGAAGATGATTTTGGCATGTTTCTGATTCCTACATTGGATAATAATGTATTAAATGAGCATCCATGCGGCCCCTCCAGATTTATTTATTCCGGCTCAAAACATATTGACGAGGCAAAACAGTATCTGAAGTATATTACCACAAAGGACAGTCTGCAATATATGATTGATAATGAAGCAAAAATAGAGAACCTTCCGTATGATGCAGGGCAGAAGCCTGCTTACAGTGAGGCAACACAAAATTTTTTGGCATCCTTTGATAAATCCGGCGCTGTATTCCAGGATACAATCAAGTATTTGAATCCTCAGTGGATGGAACTTGGACAGGATATTGTTTCTATGTTTATCGGTGATATGACTTCTGATGATGTTCTGAAGCAGATTGATACAAGAAGGGCAACGCAGGCTGAGGCAGCAGGCGATGAAGCCTGGAAATAATAAAATAGTTCTTACAGTAGATTGTATATGACAGCAAGGCTGCAGCGGCAAAAAAATGTGCCGCTGCAGCCTTTTATGTAACAAAAGTGTAGTCTATTGTTGCTTTTCTTTTCGATATGCCGAAGGATTCATCCCAATATGTTTGCGGAATGTTTTACTGAAGTGAAATTGATCAGGATAGCCGACGTGCTCTCCAACCTCGCGGATTGGCAGCATTGTATCAGTTAATAGCCGTTTCGCCTCATGGATTCGAATGTCTGTCAAATATTTGGATGGCGTATCACCTTTATACCGGTTAAATAATTTAGTCAGATAAGCGGAAGTGAAGCCATTGGCGGAGGCAAAGGAACTGATGTCAATGTTGTCCATGTAGTGTTCCCTCATATATAATACTGTATATTCTACGATTTCTTCCGCGGCTTTCCCAACTAACTCAGGGTCCTCTTCAAGCTCGTAATGTTTTTGCAGATGCAGCCGTACATGGCTGAGGGTACTCTCCAGATCCTCCGCAGAAACTGGTTTCAGCAGATAATCAAAGACTCTCTGTTTTAATGCTTCACGGGCATAATCAAAATCGGTATATCCTGTGAGAACAACAGTAAAAATGTGCGGATACTGTTCATGGACGCATTTGGCAAGAGCGAGGCCATCCATCGCAGGCATTCTGATGTCCGTAATAAGAAGATGAATTGTATTTGTTTTGAGGTATCTAAGCGCCTCTTCCCCATTTGAAACTTGATGTATTACTTTAAATCCGGAATCCAGGGAATTAATACTGTTGGCTAGAGACTGACGCAGTAAAGCCTCATCCTCTGCAATCAAAATGTTATAATGCTTTAGTTTCGTCATTAAGCTTTCCTCCTACTTTCACAAATGCACCGCCATTTGACAGGTTCCCAAAATCAAAGATAAATGGAATTCCATAAATAAGGTAAAGACGGATAAAAATATTGAGAATTCCCATACCGTTTAATTCCAGACTGGGAAGCAGTCCGTATTTGAGGATTTCGTCCATCTGGGAACGAAGACGGGAATTAGTCTCCGCATCAAATCCAGGTCCGTTATCTTTTACCTCAATGTACCAATTTGCCTCGTCTGTGTATCCGCGGATCAGGACGTGCCATGGGGGTGAAACTTGTGTTGAAAATTTTGCCGCATTCTCCACAAGAAGCTGAATGCAAAGCTTGGGAATTGAACAATCCAGCATGGCGTCATCCACATTAAACTCGTATTGAAGAGAATCTCCGAACCGCAATTTCATACATTTTAAATATAAGCTGCAATGCTCCAGTTCCTCTTCAACAGTGGAAACCTGTTCCCGGTTAGAAGAAATATAGCGTAGTATAGAGGAGATATCCTGGCACATCTGTACTACCGGTGTTGTAAGTCCTTCTTCCGCCATTGCTGCAATATTCAATAGAGAATTATATAGAAAATGCGGATTCATTTGAGACTGCAGTGCCAGCATCTGAGCCTGCAGCTCCTGTTCTTTTAGGAGCAGCATGGAATCCGTGGCGGTTTTCTGTGAGCGCAGTGCCTCATTGAGAGAATTACAAAGCTTCTCAATTTCAATAATTCCAGAGTCGTTCATTTCAATTTCACGAAACTGATTCTGGGGATCAATATGAGAAAGAAAGTGATAAATGTCTTGGATAGGTGCACTGATTTTCTTGGAGATCGCAGTAGCAAAAATAAGACACACAATAAAGAGTAAAACAAAAATAAAAAATATCCAAAGCAAAGAATGATAAACAGGAGCCAGGAAATCTCTCCGATTGACAGCTACAGCTACAGTGAACCCGGAATATTCAGCCTCCGAAAAACAGGTATATTCCATGGTGTTCTTCTGGGTATTGAACACTTCCTGTCCTTTGGCAGATTTATGGGAAAAGTAAGAGAAAGCTTTTACATCCCCCTCTTCCTTCAGTGGAAACAGGAGGTTTCCATCAGTATCATAAACCATGATGCCAAGATCATAACTGCTGTTGGGGGCGTAGGCTTGTCTGAAAAGCACGTCATAGTATTTCATTATCTCTACAAATCCGGCGGGTTTCAGGTATTCATCATAGTACATACGGTACAGAGAGAGGTAATATCGATTGGAATTGGTGCCTGTATTTGCAGAAAATGTAGGATTGATTCGAGCCTGTGGAATATAACGGTGGCCATGGCACAGGACTGTGTCCGTAAACCATGGTTGTGCAGAGGCAGTAAGCTGAAGATCACCCGTATAATTTCCCGCACCGTAGGAGCCCTTGGTAAAACCGTAAATATTAACCTGACGAATTGAAGAATCTACTCCTTTTATGGCTGTCATTGCGTTTGCAAGTTTATTTTTGCGCTGATTTTGCTCATAAGGGGTAGCTTTGGAATCTTCGTTATATGCGGCAAAAGTATTTTTGATGGAAGTTGAGTGAATCGTATTTAGACATACGTTATCCATTTGGGCAAACTGCTGGTCAATGTCTTCGGCAATGGCAGAACAGGTTCTTTGAATATCACGTTCTGCATTTGAGCGGAGATTTATGTATTGAATTAATGAGAAAATAAATGCCGCACAGCTTAACATGACCAACATGATAATTATAAAATAAGAAGAAAGGATTTTCTGAATACTTTGTGGTTTTGATTGCATAGGCACCCCCTGATAGCAAACCGGAACAGATATATTTTGTTAAGTACCGATGACTTGATTAGTATAGCATATTGTACTGGAATAGTCATGGAATGGTTAAAAAAACACATAAAGTGACTTGGTATATGCATGTGAATCAGCCCCCATAATCTGTAAAATAGATAAAAATAGAAAAAGCAAAGGAGGATTTTTGTGAAAAAGTCAAAGTTATATCCATGGTATTTTGCTGCGGGGGCAATCATTATCTATACAACACTGTGCGTGATACCGGGAATTATAGGTATCGGGTATGCCTTTACGGATTGGTCTGCATATTCCAAGGAAATACATTTTGTGGGGTGGGAAAATTTTAAAAAACTGTTCAGTGCAGACACAAATTATATGAAGTATATTACAAATACATTGCTGTTTACCGCTGTTACAACAGTTGCAAAAAGTGGACTGGGACTGTTATTTGCACTTGCACTTAGCAAAAACATTAAGTTGAAGAATTTCCACAGAGGAGTGATGTATATGCCGTCTGTTTTATCAATTCTGATCATCGGTCTGGTATTTACATCAATTTTGAATCCGAAGGTGGGAATTTTAAATCAGACTCTGAGAACAGTAGGACTGGACAGTATGACGCAGCAATGGCTCACGAATCCTAAGATTGCATTTTGGTCGGTTATGGCAGTGGATATCTGGAGAGGCACCGGTTATATTATGACCATGCTGATTGTTGGAATCCTGGCAATTCCCCAGGTGTATTATGAGGCGGCCGGGATTGACGGTGCAAGTGGCTGGAACAAATTTATACATATTACACTGCCTATGTTAAAGCAAACTCTTGCGGTGACTATCGTACTGAATGTTCTGTATGGCATGAAAGTGTTTGATATGGTTTATGCTTTGACGAACGGCGGACCGGGGCACACAACCGAAGTAATGTATACCGCAGTATTCAAACAATTTTCACAGGGACTGTACGCAGAAGGAACAACCATCAGTTCCGTTATGTTTATTATTATGGTTGTAACAGGATTCTTTATGATTAAGGTTCTGACGAAAGACGAGGTGCAGGAATAATGCAGACAAAGAAAAAAGCAATAAATTTCATGAAAAATATTCTGGCATGGCTGATTTCACTGATTATGCTGATTCCGCTCGTACTGATTATTGTAAATGCGTTTAAATCGGATGCCGAAGCATTGACACTCACGTTATCGCTCCCTAAAGAATGGACCTTCTCTAATTTTGTAACTGTCATTGAAAAGGGGAAACTGCTGCAGAGCTTCCTGAACAGTTTACTATATGCCGGGTGTGCAACAATAATAGTAGTATTGTTCGGTTCTATGGCGGCATATATTTTTTCCAGAAGAAGAGATGGCACCGGCAATGCCGCTTATATGTACATGGTGCTGGGTATTGTAATTCCTATTAATTATGTGGCACTAATGAAGGTCATGCAAGTCACTCATCTGAACAACTCAGTGCCGGGAATCATTTTATTGTATACGGCGACACAGCTTCCGTTTACCGTATTCCTGCTCTATGGATTTGTGTCAAAGATACCCGTAGATTTGGATGAAGCGGCTGTAATAGACGGCTGTGGACCGGTCAGGCTGTTTTTTGGCATTATTTTTCCAATGATGAGATCCAGTATTGTGACTGCTGCAGTTTTATGCTTTTTGAACACTTGGAATGAGTTCGTAATGCCTTTGTATTTTCTAAATTCATCAGAAAAGTGGCCTATGACATTGGCTGTTTATAATTTCTTCGGGCAGTATGAGAAGAGCTGGAATCTTATTTGTGCAGATATTTTGCTGACCTGCCTGCCGGTAATTATTATGTATCTGTCATGTCAGAAGTATATTGTAGGGGGGCAGACAGAAGGTGCAGTGAAAGGATAAGCATGTCCAAAAAAGGCTAAACAGAAAATGTGTGAGGTGAGAACCATGAGGATAGAGTCAAGTGAGGCCTGTCAAAACAGGTCAATTATAAAGTTAAAAACAAGTCAGGGATTGTTGATGCTATTTGGGATAACGGAAAATATTATCCGCTGTGTATATACAAAACAAGAGGAGATATGTTTAACCTCTCCTCTTGGGATTTGGGTGGAAGCAAAGACAGTGTTACAGCTGCGGGAAACAAAAAACGCTTACATAATTGCAGCCGGCCGGGTGTGCCTTGAGGTGGAGAAAAGCACCGGACGCTTTACATGGAGAAGTCAGACAAATAAAAAGATATTGCTTCAGGAAGCCGGGAAGGAATTAAGCGAGCATCCTCTTATGATTTATACCACAGGGGAGGATGAACCAATCATTAACCGTGTGCAGACGGTGGATGGAGAACGAAATTTTGTGGAAAACCTAAAGCCGGTGATGGATCATATGGCATACCGGGGGAAAATTTATTTCCGGTGGAAGGAAAAGGAGGCAATTCATGGCCTGGGCCAGGGGGAGGAGGGAATTTATAATTACCGTGGAAACGTACAGTATCTGTATCAGCACAACATGCGGATTCCGATTCCCTTTTTCCTTTCTGACCAAAATTATGGAATTCTGGCAGACTGCGGAAGCCTTATGTCATTCAATGATGACAACCGCGGCTCCTATTTGTACTTTGATACGGCTGAGCAGATAGATTATTATTTTATTGCTGGTAAGACAGCAGATGAAATCATCGGGGGCTACCGTACATTGACCGGAAAAGCAGCGCTTCTGCCCAAGTGGGCTTATGGGTATGTGCAGTCAAAAGAAGCATACCGCACCCAGGAGGAATTGGTCAAAGTAGCGGAGGAATACCGCAAGCGCAGGATTGGGCTGGATTGTGTCGTCCAGGACTGGAATACATGGGAAGATGGAGCATGGGGAAATAAGATAGTCGATAAAAAACGGTATCCCAATCTGACAGAAATGAATCAGAAACTGCACGATATGCATGTGCATTCTATGGTGTCGGTATGGCCGAATATGAATGCAGGCACAGATAACTATGAAGAGATGCAGGCAGCAGGTTATTTATTAAACGACTATGCAACTTATGACGCATTTGATGAGGGAGCAAGGGAGTTGTATTGGAAGCAGGCGGAAAAGGAATTGTTTTCAGGGGGCTTTGACTCCTGGTGGTGTGATTCTACCGAGCCTTTCTCTGGCCCGGACTGGAACGGAGAATTCCTGCGGGAGCCCTGGGAGCGTTTCTGTCTGGTTGGAAATGAACATAATAAATTTTTGAGAGCTGACCGTGCGAATCTTTATGCAGCTGCACATGCGAAAGGTATCTATGAAAACCAGAGGAAAGCAGCCCCAAAAAAGCGCGTCCTGAATTTGACAAGAGCAGGGTATGCGTCTATCCAGAAATACGGAACAATGCTCTGGTCGGGCGATATTAAAGCAAGCTGGAAGACACTTAAATGCCAGATAACAGAGGGACTGAATATGGCATTAAGCGGGATGCCATACTGGACATTAGATATAGGGGCATTTTTCACTGTGAACGAAAAGTGGCAGAACCGCGGATGCGGATGTAATAAGGATTCGTCGCCCAAATGGTTCTGGCGGGGAGATTACGAAGAGGGTGTTCATGATTATGGATATCGGGAGTTATATGTACGTTGGTTTGAATTTGCGGCGTTTCTCCCCATGTTTCGCTCACATGGCACTGACACGCCCCGGGAAGTATGGAATTTTGGAAATCCCGGAGAAATGTTTTATGATGCGCTAGTAAGTACCATACAGTTGAGATACCGTTTGATGCCGTATATTTATTCGATGGCCGGGAAGGTATGGCTGAAAGATGATACAATGATGCGTCCGCTATTGTTTGATTTTCCAAATGATGCAGGAGCAGCCTTAGACAGTGAATACATGTTTGGAGAAAGTCTGCTGATTTGTCCTGTAACAGAGCCGATGTATTATGAGCGGGAGAGCAGAAAGCTGGAGAAGGATAAAACATGGAATTGTTATCTTCCGGGGGGGACTTACTGGTATGATTTCCATACAGGAAAATATTATGAAGGAGGGCGGAACGTAGACATACAGGCTGAGATTGACAGAATTCCTGTTTTTGTCAGGGCGGGGGCAATCATCCCCATGGAGCAGCAGCTGCAGTATGCCCAGGAAACAGTGGATACAGCACTGGAGATTCATATATATCCGGGGTGTGCTGGGAAGTATGAATTATATGAGGATGCAGGAGATGATTACGAATATGAGGCAGGATATTATAATCTGATTTCCATGTCCTGGGATGATGAAAAACAAGAATTGGCGGTGGGCTCTTCAGCGTATGGTTTTCGCCAGAGCATACGCGGAAGAAAGTGTATAGCCATTGCAGGTGAAAAACGTAAAGAGTTTGTTTATCAAGGAGAAGAAGTGAGAATATGCTTGTAAAAGATATGAAAAAACTGCCGGCAGATTTCCCCTTTGAAATACAGAGCTACTGCCAGCAACGGACTAAATGTGAGAATAAGGACACATCCCACTGGCACAATTTTTTTGAGATAACCTATGTGGATGAGGGAAAGGCAAGGTATGAAGTGAATGGCCATATATATGATGTGGAAAGTGGAGATGTGATTTTGTTCAATAACAGTGAATCTCATAAATGGGAGGTGCTCACAGAGGAAGTCCGGCTTACTGTGCTGATGTTTTCCTCAGATATAATTTCCGATGGCAGCAGAATGTTGGATATGGATTACCTTATGCCATTTCTTGAGAGGGGAAATAATTTTGAAAATTGGATTCCGGGCAGAGAAAGGTTCACAAAAGATATTAAGGCCCTGCTGGATGAGATTAGTGAGGAAGACTGGCGGGGACAGGTAGGCAGCCGCCTTATGATTAAGGCGGATATATTAAAGATACTGACGCTTCTTGTGCGGTATTATGAGCATGCAAACAGCAGGATTGAATTTTTTGCAGGGAAAAAGGATTCTGTCAGAAGAATAGAGCAGGCGTTCACATTTATAAAAAAGAATTATGGTAAAAAAATCACTTTAGAAGAAACGGCAGCTACTGTCTGTATGAGCCCTAATTATTTTTCCGGCTATTTCAAAAAAACGGCCGGCTGCAGTTTCCAGGAGTACCTCACAAAGATCCGGATGGAAAAGGCAAAAGAAATGCTGCATCATTCTTCCGAGGGAATTTTGGAAATTGCACAAGAATGTGGAGTTTCCAATACAGCAAACTTCTACAGGCTGTATAAAAAGTACTATGGAATTGCACCGGGAGAAGAGCGGCATAGACAGGCAATATGATGCAATATGCCGACTATGTTAAAAATTATACATATGTATTGATGTATTTGCCGGGCACTGATATACTGAAAGCATAAAAACAGAACGATATTCTGCTTTTGAACTATAAACCTATCTTGAACAGATGACAAATCCTGCTTTTAATCATTGGAAAATGAGTAAGTATGCTGACTGGAAACGTTTTGGCATTGATATGGTAAAGGAAATCCGAAAACGCGTAGGATCTCATTATCCGATTATGTACCGGATCGATTTATCCTTGGCCCTAGAAGAATGTTACGATGATAAGACGATGAATGAAACCTATTTAAAACGGTTTAAGGGCGTACGATCTCACAAACTCTTGAATATATGAAAGAATTATGAAGACTTTTAAAGGACGTGTAATTGTACCCGGCAGCGTAAAAGCAGAAGTACTCGTAACAAAAAGTGGTTTTAATACCCTGGCATCGTTTCAAAAGTCAATGATGTTCGGCCACAAAGAGGCAAAATGTTCAGATCAGAATAATCCTGAATTATTCGGAAAGCCGATGCAGAGCAGGGTGTTATGCCTCCCCCAAACGATTGGCAGTACAACAGGCGGAATGGTATTATATGCTGCAACTAAAATGGAAAGACAGGCTGCGTGCTTTTTATTTTCACAGAAAATTGACAGTCTGGCAGCAGCAGGAACCATTCTTTCAGCAGTGTGGACGAACACGACGGTTCCAACCATCGACTGTCTTGGCTCAGAGTTTCTTGATTACGTAAAATCCGGTATGCTGGTTACGGTAGAAGAAGATGGAACCGTAACTGTGGATTAGTAGAGGTTAAGTATAGTGAGACTGTGGTACAATAGATAGAATATAAAAGCGGATTTCAAAGATGCAGGACATCTGAGAGATCCGCTTTTACATTTTGTTTTTTCTGGGAAATAGGATATAATTAGCGGCAGGAAAAGAAAATGGAGTTAAAATAAAGAAAATCCGGAAGGTTTAAAAGTAATACAATACTCTTAAGTAGGGCAATGAAGTAAGAAAGCCTGCTTGAGAGTATTTTAATGTTCAGAAAAAGTAAGAAAGAAGCATCAAAAATGGATTATTATTTTTAACTATTCTATTGACGAGCACACACCAGAATCTGCAGTTTTTTGTTAATCATCTCCTATTAAATCTTTAAATAAGCCACTATCAAAAAAGTCACTTAATTCAATTAGCCAGAGTGGTTAAATTGTGTCGGGAAAACAGCACGGCAAGATTCTGCTTCTATCTGCATTTGTTGATGAAGGAAAGATGTGGGATGCCATCCCAAAAAGCTGGTTGCTATAAATAGAGAAGCTAGCTACCCCTCTGAATAAGATATTGATGAAATATTGAAACAGAAGCATTCTTACTAAAAAGATACAGAAATATTGCAATAAAAATATTACACTTTTGACGTTCAAAAAATCCTCATAAGAAAATATTACACAAACAAAAGTAGATTTTGCATTTTTTTTCGGACGTATTTAGATAAACTTATGGTAGCACCAAATAAATGATTTAAAGGAGAGAAGAAAGGATGAAACAAGCAAAGTGTTTCAGCGACAGACATTATGAAATCGGGAAGATTGATGATAAGATTTATGCTTCCTTTACAGAGCATCTCGGTCGCTGTATTTATTCAGGAATCTATGAGCCTGGACATCCTGAGTCAGATGAGGAGGGCTTTCGGAAGGATGTAGTGGAAATTATCAAAGATTTGAATCTTTCGCTCATTCGTTATCCAGGTGGAAATTTTGTATCCTGCTATGATTGGCATGACGGAATTGGTCCAAAGGAAGATAGACCAAAGCGAATGGAGTATGCATGGTCCAGCATTGAAACCAATGAATTCGGAATTGATGAATTTTGTCGGTGGGCAAAGAAGGCAGGAATTGAACCGATGATAGCAGTTAATTTGGGAACCGGAAATATTAAAGATGCGGGGGATTTGGTGGAATATTGTAATCATCCGGGTGGAACATACTGGAGTGATCTTCGTATTCAAAATGGGAGTAGGGAGCCTTACAACATCAAGTACTGGTGTCTGGGAAATGAAATGGAAGGCGGTTGGCAGGCAGGACACTTATCTGCACAGGACTATGCCAAAAAGGCAAAGGAAGCAGCAAAAATTATGAAGTGGGTAGATCCAGAGATTAAGCTTGTAGCCTGCGGAAGCAGTTATGAAATGCTGCCTACTTATATGGAATGGGATAGGCATATGCTGACAGAACTTTATGATTATGTTGATTATGTATCCACACATAATTACACAATGAATGAAGGTCAAGGGCTGACCGATTACCTTGCTTCCTACAGACAGCTTGACCGGCACATTAAAAATAGTGCAAAAGTCATTGATTATGTAAAAGCAAAGAATCATTTTGAAAAAGATATGAAGATCTGTCTTGATGAGTGGAATGTATGGAACTTTCAGGATATTAAACTGGATTCACTTGATGATCTGCAGACCCTAACTACATTTGAAATGACCTCAGCAAAGCGTTGGGAAACGGCTCCGGGGATTTTAGAGGAAAAGTATAGCATATTAGATGCAGTTGTACTTGGAGGGCTTGGCATTTCTCTTCTTAATAACGCAGATACAGTTGAGATTGCGTGTCTTGCACAGTTGGTGAATGTCATTGCACCGATTACAACTGTTCGAAATGGCGGCATATTCACTCAGACAATATTTGAACCATTTTCCATGCTCAGTAAATACGGACGCGGCACGACAATGCTTGCCAGGACAGAGGCACCAACATACTCTTCGGTTTATGGCGAGTTGACAATAGTAGAACCGGCGGTAGTTTACAACGAGGAAGAGGACGAAGTAAGACTTTTTGTACTTAATTGTGATCAAGATGATGAAGTAGAGCTTTCGATAGAGTTGCAAAACTATGGAAATAAAAAGGTGAAGAAGCACTTGATTTTAGCAAACGATGATTTGAATCTGCAAAACACCATAGACATGCCGGGCCATGTGAAAATGAAGGAAACAGACGTGGAAAGCGAGACAAAAGTAATGTTACCTAAGCTGTCATGGAATGTAATTATACTTGGATAAGTAGAAGAGATGATTGTGAGGAAGAAACATGGATTCAAAGGTTTTATTGGAAGCAAAAAACATAACAAAAAACTTTGGTCTCACACAGGCTCTTAAGAATGTATCGATTAATATAGAGCGAGGTGAAATTATCGGGCTGATTGGTGAGAACGGTTCAGGAAAATCAACTTTTTCTTCTGTTTTATCAGGAGTGTACTCTCCCACAGAAGGGAAGATGTATCTAAATGGAGAGGAATATCACCCGATAAATACTCTGGATGCACAAAATCAAGGAATCAGCATGATTGCACAGGAAATGGGAACCCTTTCAGGTATTGGTGTTGCAGATAATATTTTCCTTGGAAAAGAAGAAAAATTCACACATTTTGGAATTGTTAATCGTGAAGAGATGTATGAGGCCGCTAAAGAAGTGCTGATAAGGTTTGGAATAGAGGGTATCAACCCAGCAGAACACATAGCGAAGTATTCACTGGAGGAGCGAAAGCTTATAGAAGTGGTGCGGGCGCTGTATTCTGATCCTGATATTTTTATAGTAGATGAAACAACTACTGCGTTATCCCAGGTAGGGAGAGACATTATATATAATATTATTAAACAAATCAAAAAAAATAATAGGGCGGTGTTGTTTATATCTCATGATTTGGATGAATTGATGGAAGTATGCAGCAAGCTGATTATTTTGCGAGATGGTGTGTATATTGACTGTTTAACAGAAGAGGAATTTGAAGAAGAGCGTATCAAAGAATTAATGGTTGGCAGGAAACTTACCGGAGATTATTATCGCAGCGATTATGATGGAAGCTTTAGTGATGAGACAGTGCTTACGGCGAAAGATGTTCATCTGAAGAATGCATTAAACGGTGTATCTTTGACCCTTCATAAGGGAGAAATTCTTGGAATCGGTGGTTTGACAGATTGTGGAATGCATGAACTGGGCAAGGTGTTGTTTGGCATAGAGAAGCCTATTTATGGAGAGGCCTGTCTAGGTGATGGAACCGTAATTAAAAGTGCAAAGCAGGCAATTAAAAACAAAGTTGGCTATGTATCAAAAAACCGTGATCAGGAAGCATTGATTTTGACAGCCAGTATTCTAGAAAATATGGTGTTGCCTTCTATGTCAATGCTAAAGAAATGCGGACTGATTTTTAAAAAAACAGAAAAAAGGTTTGCAGAAGAGCAGGTTAAAAATCTTAGTATTAAGATGTGGGATATCACACAGGATGTAAGAGACTTAAGTGGCGGAAATAAACAAAAGGTCGTGTTTGGAAAATGGCTGGCAAATCAATCTGAGATATTTATTCTCGATTGTCCTACAAGGGGAATTGATATTGGTGTAAAGGCTTTTATGTATCAGCTTATGTATCAGCTGAAGAAGGCAAATAAAGCGATTATTATGATTTCAGAGGAATTACCAGAGCTCATAGGAATGAGTGACCGAATTATGATTTTAAAAAAAGGGCGTCTGCAAAAAGAGTTTCTGCGTTCAGAAGATTTAAATGAACATGCTATTATTAAGGAAATGGTATAAGAGGGGGAAGAGGAGTGGAAAAAAGTAAAGCAAACATGAAGGCTATATTAAAAAAGCTTGTCCCCTTTTTAGGCTTGACTCTAATGATTGCAGTGTTCCAGGTGATGAGTGACGGCAGGCTTTTAACAAAAGGAAATCTCACCAGTATTTTAAATCAAACGGTTTATGTGGGTATTATGGCATTTGGAGCTATATTTGTTTATTCGCATGGAGGAATGGATCTCTCTTATGGTGGTGTAATCGGTTTTAGTGTACTTATTTCGATTTTGATGGCAAATACCGGTATTCCGATTGTGGTTACCTTTCTGGTCAGTGTTGTATCTGCCCTAGTTTGGTTTGTACTAAACGGACTGGTTTCTGTATATTTGAATGTATCACCGTTTATAACTTCATTGTGCATTATGTATATGTGTCGTGGTATATTAAATACAGTATGTGCAACACAGAAATACAGTATTCCGGTGTACATGTATGAATATGACACTTGGATTGTCAAGATTATAGCATTAATTATGGTCTATGTAATTTGCTATCTGCTGTTTGAAAAAGGCAGCATAGGAAAAGCAAATAAGGCGATAGGTGGCAATCCGCTGGCAGCAGCGCAGGCTGGAATTAATGTAAAAGCAACACGGATGACGGCTTACCTCATAAGCGGAATCACAGTTGGAATTGCTGCATTTATTTTAATGTTACGGGCAGGCAGTGCGAGTACATCAACTGGCCAGGGACTGGAAATGAATGTTATTACGGCTCTGGTTCTGGGAGGCGTTCCCTTATCAGGAGGAGCAAAGGTTAAGATGATTGGTGCTTTAGTAGGAAGTTTTTCTGTAATCCTGCTGAGAAACGGATTAATTATATTAGGAATTAATGAACGAGTAATTGAAGGAATACAGGGTCTTGTACTACTCTTACTAGTATTCCTGACTTATGAAAAAAATAAAGATGGAATTCAACAATAAGGGAAGCGAGGAAATAATCTTATGGGAAAAAGAGTCATAGCAGTTTTGCTTATATTGGTAATGTCATTTTCATTGGCAGCATGTGGCGTAATGGGTGATAGTGGTACAGATAAAACTCAGGAAAGCACCACAAAAAGTGAAGGAAAAGGTGATGCATGGCAGGATGAAGCAGGGGGCGGAGAAACAAGTGGAGATAAGAATGGAAAATATACAATTGGTGTAGTTATACATACCACAACAGACTTCTTGTGTTCGAAGCTTAAAAGTTATACAGATTATATGGGAAAGGAGTTTGGTGTAAAGTTTAACTATTATATTATTGAAAATTTCGCGGATGAAACCTATTTGTCTGCAATTGAGAATCTTTGCGCCCAAGGCGTTGACGGAATTATCACAACGAACTTTTCAGGTACTGCCGTACTTCAGGGATTAAAAACCTGTGAAGAAAATAATGTGTATTTGGGAGTGGGATTTTCACAAATTGATGAAAGCATTAAGGAGCAAGTATACGCCAGTGACTATTTCGTGGGTGGTTCCTACGAAGCTGATTATCAGGCAGGCTATGATATTATTGTAAGTTTAATTGAAGCAGGCAATACTAATATTGCAGCAATCGGATATGAGCCCGGAATTACTTGCCATGATCGCAGGTGGGAAGGTATGATGGCAGCATTTGAGGATCATCCGGAGATAAAGAAAGCAGGAGAATATCGTGGACTTGAATTTACTAAGGCGGTAGAAGATTTTCTTGCTGCGGATAATACGATTGACGGCATTGCAATTACTTTATTGGGTATTGAGTATTGCCAGGAGCCCATTCGGTCAGCCGGACGTGAAGGAGAAGTACAGATTGCATTCTGTGATCTTTCTGAAAATTGTCAGGAGGGACTTGATAGCGGTGAGGTAGTATGTGCTATCGGAGGACAGTATGTAGATATTGTATTTCCGTTTATCCTTATGCTTAACACTTTAGAGGGAGAACCCTTATCAGATGAAAAAGTAGAAATACCGGTCAACTTTATCACCTGCAAAACAGGAGAGGAGTTCTCAAATTATATGACATATCTTCATGAGGATGGTGTTTACGCGTGGGATATTGATGAACTTAAACAGGTTATAAAAACTTATAATAAGGATGCGAATGTGGAAGACCTGATTCAAATGGGTGCTGACTATAGCATAGAAGATACGATGGCGCGCCATGGCGCAAACTAATCTAGAAGAAACTGAAAGGAGGCATATATGAAAAGCAAGTTTGAAAGAACAAAGAACTTTCTAAAGGTTATAATATTGCCAGTACTTGTATACCTGCTCTTCTTCTTTCTCTCTGGTGGAAAGTATGGAAAACCGCAGAGTATTGCAATGAATTTGAAGCAATCTCTGGCACCGACCCTGATTTCCTTTGCAATGTGTGGAAACATGCTGTGTGGACGCATGGATTTAAGTGCCGGAGCGGTGGTGATGTTGGCCTCCATGTTTGGAGCAAAGCTGGTTTATATCTATAACATCGGGCTGGTTCCTTTTGCACTTATTGTTGTAGGAGCGGGAATAGTTCTTGGTACAATTTCTGGAGTGATGTATATGCTTCTTAGAGTACCAGCAATTGTAACAGCTCTGGGAGTGTGCATGGTATATGAAACATTATCAAACCTAACTAGTATTTCTTGGGTTACGGCTATATCAGGAGATAAAACAATCTTTGGCCGATTCCCTTATTGCTTGATTATATTTGCAGTAATGTTTGTATTATTTTACATTCTTTTCAATTATACAAAATTCGGTTATAATGTAAGAGCATGTGCAAGTTCTCAACAAATTGCAAGGAACAGTGGAGTGAACACAAAGAAGACAGCATTTACGTGCTACGTAGTATCGGCACTATTCTTGGGGATGGCGGCGTTGCTTCGCATATCCATACAGGGTTCCATAGACACGCCGATGTATATGTCAAGCACAAATATTATCTTCAACTGTATGCTGGGTATCTATGTTGGGCTGGCTTTGGAAAAACATTGCAATCTGCCTATTGGTATATTTGTTGGAAACTTTATACTAAATATGCTGACAACTGGACTGATTAGTATGGGACTTTCGGCGTCCCTGCAGGATACCGCTTCGGGAATCTTTTTGATGATAATTATGATTTTTACATATAACAATCAGCGAGTAGTTGACTTTATCAGCGCACGTAACGAAAGAAGAACAATCGAAAAAGTAAAAGCATAAATAAAACGGTGCTCATTTACACCGACAAGACACCCGGCCATAGAAGCGTCGGGTGTCATTGTATAAATAATGGGAGAGAATGAGGATGGGGATGGTAAAGGTGTTATTTGTTGATGATGAGAAGCTGGCACTTGAGTACCTGGAAAGTGTCATAAACTGGGAGTATTACGGATTTCAAATTGTTGGAATGGCGGCAAATGCCGAGCAGGCGGTCAGAGCATTTCGAATACATAAGCCAGAGCTTGTGATTTCGGATATAAAAATGCCGGGGCAATCCGGACTTGATTTGGGTGCGATGATTCGGCAAATAAATAAGCAAACTCATATTTTGTATTTATCAGGCTACAAAAGTTTTAATTATGTTAAGCAAGCAATCCACCTGGGAAGTGATGACTATTTACTTAAGAGTGATCTTGACGATGAAATGTTTCTGCAAAAGGTATTAGTATTAAAAGACCAGATTGAAAAGGAAAAGCAAAAGAATCAATACACACTGGATACAATACTTGAGACCCTTTTCCATAAAAAAATTCTGGAACGGCAATATCGCAACATTCTCTGGGAAGATGATTATTTGCGGATTTTAAAAGGATATGTGTATATAATTTTTGCAAAGAGAAAGGCACCTGATTTTGTAGAGCAATATTTGCGCGAGAACAATAGTCAGGATATATTCGGTGAATACGAACTTAGGGATATTTGCATGAAGAGCTGCCAAACAGAAGAGCTGCGGCTTATTTCCATGTTTGCAGTCAAAAAGGACATCTATCTTGGTGTATTAGATTCTATCGGCACCAGTATGTCCGGGAACACATTAAGAGAACGGCTTTATAGATCCTGCAATAAAATCAAAGCATGTATTGACGATGATACGACAACCAGATATAGTCTGTACTATTATACAAAAAATATACCAATACGCCAATTTGGCATGGTGTTTGATACCAATAAGAATCAGTTGCTTAATCGGTTTGTAAAGAAAGCAGTGCAGATTGAAGAGTTTGCCGGTGAAAAGGTGCAAAGGGTTCATGCCAGATCTGTATCAATCACTGGAGTGGAAATATACAGAGCAATAAATGAAGGGGAAGAGATCGTTTGGGAGACAGCCATAGAACGATTAGCTACAGCGGTTGAGGAAGAGGATTATATGACTTACTTCTGGTATGCAAAGGAATTTTTTGATACATTCGGCCGATTTACAAATGAAAGATTTTCCTTGTCGTCAAATCAGCCAGAATATGATTTGAGTAATCCGTCCCAGTTGGTTCAATTTATCAACTCTAAGCTTGGAGAACTCAGACGGGTAATTAAGGGAGATAAAAAGGGGAATTATTCACATTCCATCTGTATAGCAATTGAATATATAAAAGGAAATTATATGGAAAATGAATTGTCCTCACAGCAAATAGCAGAGTATGCAGGATTTAGTCCCTCGTGGCTGTCAACAAAATTTAAGGAAGAGGTTGGAATCGGAGTAAGTGATTATCTAAATCATGTTCGTGTTCAAAAGGCAAAGGAGTTGCTGAATCAGTCGGATGATATGATCTATGAAGTGGCAGAGAAAACAGGCTTTACCTCCAGCCAGTATTTTAGCCGTATATTCAAGCAGTATACAGGTCAAACGCCAAATGAGTATAAGCGAGAGAGGAATTAGGAAAAAAGGAGAGACTATGATAGAGAAAAGTAGGAAAATTGAGTTGCTTACACCGCCAATCGGTAAAGTAAGAGCGATTCTTGATACGGACGCGTTTAATGAGGTGGATGATCAGTTTGCCTTGGCATATGCATTAAATTCGCCGGATAAAATAAATCTGGAGGCTGTATATGCCGCACCGTTTTTTAATGGTAAGGTGGCAAATGAAAAAGAGGGAATGGAAAAAAGCTATGAAGAAATACAACGTATTATTACTATGCTGAATCGGACAGATGATGTAAAGGCAATAAGGGGAGCAACAGAAATTCTAAAAGAGACAGCGGAGCTATCTGGCAATGAAGCTGCCTGCGACATGGTAAATAGAGCCAAGATATCATCAGATCCACTTTATATTATAAGTATTGGGGCACTTACAAATGTTGCTACAGCAATTATGCTTGATCCCTCAATTCTGTTTAATATAGTTATTGTCTGGCTGGGAGGACATCCCCACTATTGGCCCCACACCTGGGAATTCAACCTGAAGGGAGATGTGAGGGCCGCACAGGTGGTATTTGATAGTGGGGCTGCGTTGATTCAGATTCCTTGCATGGGGGTTGCGTCAAATCTTACGACGACAGAATACGAGCTTTTACACTGCCTGATGGGAAAGAGCAAAATTGGAAGCTACCTGACAGAGCTTATTTGTGCATTTTCTCATGAGGATAGCTTTTACAAAGAATATAACGGAATTGTGGATAAGTATCTACGGGGAACGGCGGACTATGATGATAATCTCATGGGCAAACCTGTTTATTCCAGTGACAATTACGCCTATTCAAAAATCATATGGGATATAGCAGCTGTTGCCTATCTGATTAATCCAACATGGGTACATACGAGTCTGGTTGATACACCAGAGATTACAGCGGATTTTCAATATAAAGAAAGAACGAAGAAGATTCCTATGCGAATAGGCAACTATATAAAGAGAGACTGTGTATTTGGAGATTTGTTTCACGCACTTAGAGATAAATAGCAGGAAGAATAATATATGAAATTAAAGAACAAGCTGCTTCTGTCGCAGGTTTTTGCATTCATCGTTATTTTTATCATATTACTTATTATGGTACCGCAGATTATTTACTCTTCTACTCAAGATAAAGAGATTCGCAGTGCCCTTAGTTTTAATGAGCAGATTATGATGCGGATGGAAAAAAGCTTTGATGAACTGGAGCGCTTTTCTTATGTGGTCTCAGAGGATGATGAGCTGAGTGAGCTGCTGCAGTCTTACGTCAGGAATCCTTCCACCCAAAACGAGGCGAAGATTCGTATATTTTTGTCTAATATGGGGAGAAATGATGGTATCCCCTCCTATCAGGTGCTTGGAATTGCTCTAAATATTGAGCATGGAATGCAGCAATATTCCTTTCACACAGTTGGGCTGGCTAATAGTATTCAAAGCATGATTAGTGAAAAAGTATTGCCAGGGAAAGAAAAAAATCAAAAAACGAAAACATTTATTGAGCCATTTGAATTTCCCGAAGGTGAGTCAACAACTGTATTTGGGGGAAGATTTTCTCAGGGCTATGGTTATGTACAGAGTTATAAGAAAAATGGCATTGTTGGAGATATATCTATCATAGCCTCTTTTGATGAAATCATATACATAGCTCAGGATATTACCGATTACTGCAAGGACTTTCAGCTTTTAATGGGGGATAGCAATACCGTAGTGGATTCCAGTGTTAAAACCTCGAAAATTAACATTGAAGAAGTGCAAGAAGAGCTGCGGTACGGGAACAGCTATCTGGAAGGGTATACTAAAAACGGTGATGAAGTCACAATGGTTCGCTATTCGAAAAATGGAGGGTGGAAGCTGTTTACCCGCCTAACCAGAGAAGAGATACTAAGCAATAATCGTTCCCTTATTATACTCAATGATGTTCTTGTTGCTCTATTTGGGATTCTGATTATTCTGATTATGATCCCTATCGTCAAAAAATTTGTCGGCCCTTTAAGCGAGGTATCCCATCAAATGGGGGAAGTTGCAAAAGGTAACTTGGAGGCAAAGATTTCTGTAAGAGCAAAGGATGAGATTGGCGAGGTTATTGAAGCATTTAATATTATGACAGAAAAGCTGGATGATAATGTGAAGGAATTAATTGTACGAGAGCAAACAGAGCAAAAGCTTCGTTATGGATTGCTGGTATCTCAGGTTGACCCTCATTTTATATACAATACCATGAATACTATTAGTTATCTTGCTCAAAAAGGACGTAACCAGGATGTAATTGCAGTCAATAAAGCAATGATTGAGATCCTCAGGGATCGGCTTCGAATTGAAATATCAGAGGTTTATGATACGGTTGAACAGGAAATCAGTGTGACAAAGCAATATCTGTTAATCCAGGATTATCGATATGAAGGAATCTTTAAAACAAAAATTACAATAGAAGACATGGCAAAGTCACATCTGATTGCGAAGAATATTATCCAGCCCCTGGTTGAAAATGCACTTTATCATGGTATTCTTGAAAATCGTGATGAGAACGGAGAAGTATTAGGCGGACTGATTGAGATTGCGGTAACGGAGCAGGAGAGGCAGGTCAAAATAGTTGTAAAGGATAATGGCGCCGGAATGTCTCAGGAACAGGTGGATAAAATCCTGAACCAGCCTCATACGAACATAAGAGGAGAACATATCGGAATTAGAAATATACGTGAGCGGGTCAGCTATATTTATAAAGAATCAGCAAAACTGAATATCACGTCACGAGAAGGATATGGTACAATTGTGTGCATAAAGGTACCCATAGTGTAAAAATAATGAAGAACTAATTGCATATAAATTTAAAAAATCAATTGGCAATAAAGTAATGTCCCATATATAATTAGGAAATAGCCGAAAAATAGCTATCTTTTATTAAGAAACAAAAAGCTGGGTGATTATCATAAAGAAAAAGCAGAAAAACTTAAAGCCTTATTATAGTGGCTCAGTTGTCAAGACAAAAATTTAAGATTTTTATAATGAACTGATA